>Ga0316202_10000795_pt1 | contig 29590 bp, 23 predicted proteins | sample 3monrhotite_MG_FD_204934 | JGI IMG/M metagenome (GOLD analysis project Ga0316202, IMG submission 204934) | Microbial mat bacterial communities from mineral coupon in-situ incubated in ocean water Damariscotta River, Maine, United States -... | ecosystem: Environmental > Aquatic > Marine >...
GGGGGGCCCCCCCCCCCCAAAAAAAGCGACTTCGCCAAACAACTCGCCCCCGCAACCCAAGCGGACCTCGCCGTAGCGCCAGAGAGCGGAACGGATTGGCGGGCAGCTGCGGACCCTCACCCAGCCCCAAGGTGTTCAACGCAAACCAAAGAGCAGCTGCCCGCCCTCCGTTCCGCGGACCCAAAGATGGGGGTTTGGGGGGCGCAGCCCCCCAATAAAGAAGAGTCGGAGGCGTTCCTTATGGTCCTCCGAGCTATGGCGACCAAGAAGGCCTCCAAGACGCGCGCGACCAAGGCGGCTCCAGCCGCCAAGGGCAAGACTGCGCCCAAGGCCAAGGCGCGTCCCAAGCGGAGGGCCAAGAAGAAGGCGGCCCGCAAGCGAAAGCCCGCCCCGGATCCGAACATCTGCCCCACGACCGGAGCCTTGATCGCACCCGAGTGGGAGCGACGCTTTCGAATCGCGGCGGAGCTCGCGCTGAGCGAGGGAGCCCCGCTGACCCTGGCCCTGATCGACGTGGACGGGTTTCGCCGTCACCAGTCGGAGCTCGAGACCGAGCGCGCGGATGCCCTCCTCAAGGGGATCGCGAGCCGGCTCCGCGACGCCTTCTCCGAAGACCTCGCCGGGGGCGAAGCCCTCCTGGGCCGTCTCGCTGGGGATCTCTTCGCCCTGACCCTTCCGCGTGAGCTCGAAGAGGGGATGGGCCTCCTGACACTGGCCCGCAAGCAGCTCCAGAAGTCTCCCTTCAAGGTCGGGCGCGGCGTCCGCCGGCGGGAGGTCTCGCCGACCCTGAGCGCGGGCCTGGCCTCACTCCGCCGAGACGGGACGCGAGCGGAGGACCTCCTGGGCGCCGCCCAGGGCGCGCTCTGGCGGGCGAAGAGCCTCGGAGGCGATCGCCTCGGAATCCCCGACAAGGAGCGCATGACGCTCAAGTCGAGCTATTACCCGCAGACTCAGCTCGATCAACTCAAGGCCCTGGCTCGCCAAGCCGGAACCAAGGAGTCTGCCCTCCTGCGGGAAGCTCTTGGGGATCTCTTCCTCAAATACAAAGGCCGCGCCCCTAAATCGCCGATAGGCTAGGGGGCGCCCTGAGGCGCCGGTCCCGACCCGGGAGGTAGCACGTGCAAAGTCGACCCTATTACGGCCTCTTCGACCAAATGTGTCGCTCATGCGGCTGGATCCTTGGTCAGGACAAGGGCGAGATGGTCCTCGGCGTTCCCCAAGAGGACGGCAGCCAAGTCAGCGTCGTCGTCAACGAGTTCCAGGACTCAACCGGTCAGCTCGCGCTCCGCTTCTGGTCGCCCGTCGCGCCCGTCGACAAGGTCCCGGCCGACCAGGCTCTCCAGGTCAGCTTCCAGCTCCCGCACTGCTGCCTCGGCGACCGTGAGGGGCAAATCGTGACGACCGCGACCCGGATCGTGAACTTCACGAGCCAAGCGGACCTGACGAATCTGATCCAGACCCTCAGCTACTACGCCAACTTCTACGGGCGCCACTTCGCCTCGAACTAGCGCAGCGTCTCGTCGGGGCTAGAGCGCAGCCCGCACGGCCTTGACCCGCTCGGGGTCCACAGCCTGGCGCCAATCGCCGTCGATCTTGAGGTAGGAGCCCACGATCAGGGCTGAGGCCTCCTCCGCCAGGGCGCCCGCGTCCTCAGGGGTCACTCCCGAACCGACCACGAGAGGCAGCCCGGCACCGGCCGCCGCGCGAAGGTCGTCGGGCGACGTCGGGGCTCCGGTTCGGAGCCCCGTGATCACGAGGGCGTCGGCGCCGCAGAAGGCCGTCCCGTGGGCCAGCTCGGCCAGGTCGAGGTCGCCCGTGATCGCGTGGGCCGAGTGCTTCTTCTGGACGTCCGCCCAGATCGCGATCCCCTCTGCGCTCAAGAAGTGTCGCGCGCGCAGGAGGGTGCCAGCGGAGGCCTGGAGGAGCCCCTCGTCAGCGACGTGGGCGTAGGCGAAGGCCTCGGCCCGGAGGAACACCGCGCCTGCGGCCAAGGCGACTCCGAGCGCCTCGCGGTTGGCGCCGGCCAGGATCTGAACGCCCGTCGGCGCTCCGAGCTGCGCTACGGCGTGGGTCGCGAGGGTCGCGGCCGCCACCGTCTCGGGTTCGACGTGGCCGCGGAGGTAGGGCACGTCGCCCATGTTCTCGACCAAGATCGCGTCGCAGCCGCCTGCCAGGAGGGCCTCCCCGTCACGGCGCGCAGCGTCCACGATGGGGCCCAGGCCGCCGCCTCGATAGCCAGGGCTCCCTGGCAGCGGAAAGAGGTGGACCATTCCGACTAGGGCGCAGCGGTCGAGCCCGAACAAGCGCGTGGACACGAGCTAGACCGTGAGGAAGTCGACGTACTCGCCGTGGGTCAGGCAGTGGGCCCAGATCCGGACCGTGTCGCCCTTCTTGACGTCGCCAGGCAGCTTCGCGAGGTAGATCGTGTGGATCCCCTTCTCGGCGTCCATGGGCTTGTCGCCCTCGACGAGGTAGCCCGCGGCCTTGATGTCGCCCGTCGCCGGCCAGGTCGGGTATTCGCTCTTCTCAGCGGCGGCCTCAGCCGTCGCCTTGCGGACCTCGATCCAGTTGTACCAATGGCCTTCCTTGTTGGCGTCGCTCTTGGCGGCGTTGGGGTGCTTGGCGTGACCCTTCTTGGGGTCGCCCCACATGATCGCCACGAAGCCCTCGGGCACGAGCGCAGCGTCCACCTCCGGGACGTAGGGGAGGTGCTTGCCGAGGTGCTTGGCGTCGCCGTCGGGTCCGTTGATCGAAGCGTGATAGGTCTCGGGGATCTTGCCGGCGTTCCCGCGGGCCTTGTTGTAGGCGATGGGATCCCAGCCTTCGGGCTTGGTCGTCGGGACCGCTTCGGGCGCCTCAGGCGCCGCCGGGCTGGCGTCGTCTATAGGGTCGGTCTTGACGCCGGGGCACCCCGTGACCAGGGGAAGCAACACGACACCGCCAGCCGCGACGGCCAGGTTTTTGAGGAAGGTGCGGCGGGTGGCGGGGGTGGACAGGTGCTTGGACATCGAAGCCTCCAGGATCTAGGGCGGGGATCCTATCAACGTCACGCCAGGAGGGAGGCAACTCTCAGAAGGCTCCCAGGGAGGTGCCCTGAAAGCTCATGGCGAGCCCGATCATGACGAGGGTCTGGAGCAAGCCCATCATGAACGCTCCCAGCCAGTTCCAGCGGAAGAGCAGCACGAGCAGGGCAGGGATAGTCAGGAGGAGCGGAACCGAGGCCGCGAAGATCGCGTCTGGACCCAGGGCCAGGTAGGCCAGAGACATCACGACTTGCATCGCCTGGATCTGAATTCCTGCTCGCAGGAGACTCAGGTTGATCGGTCCCAGGGAGACGCCCACCGCCTTCGTAGCACCCCAGAGGAGGGCGAGGTTGCACAAGGAGCTGATCACCCAGCCTCCGAGGTAGGCTCCGCTCGAGGTCCGAAAGTGCCCCAGGAGCGAGAGCGCGAACCCAGACACCAGGAGGCAACCCAGGACGACGATCAACTGTTGTGGTGACTCGTGAAAAGGGAGGGGCCGGTAGGTGGCGCTCGCACTCTCGTCGCTGGGTTCCCAACCCTCGGGCGCGAGGTCGTGCTTCGGGTCGAGGAAGAGCCCGCACTCCTCGCACGTGGCTCGCTCCCCTTCCGGGAAGACCTGCTTGGCGCCACAGCGACAACGATAGACAAGTTCAGGCGGCTGAGGCAGAGCGGACTGAGTCATGGGTTCCTTCCCTCGTCAGGGAGTATTGCAAGGCGCGATCCAGGTCTGCCCCGACGACTTAGGACGGCTTGGGCTCCAGGAGAGTCGCCTTGGGTCTCAAGCGTCGCGAGCCCGACGCTTTCTCTCAGCGACCTCTGAACGAGGTCAGGACCGCGTCCCAGGCGCACTCCGACGCCATGGCCGCGAGCTGGTAGGCGTTGACCCGCGCGTCTTGGACGCTCCCCACGCTGGCCGCGTAGAGGACGTCTCCGTCGCTCAAGCCGTGGAAGGGGTGGATCGCGCGGGCCATGGAGGTGTGGACCTCCTTGGCCAGCTGCCGCAGCGCGGCGGCGCTCAGGGCGCGGTTCGTCAGGACCAAGGTCAGGGTGGTGTTGCCTTGGGGCGGCTTGCTCGGCGTCTGGGCGAGCTCGGCGCCGGTGACGGGATAGCGCTCGCCGGTCTTCGGGTCCAAGTGTCCCCGCACGACGTTTCCCTTGCGGTCGACGATGGCGCCCAGGGCGTTGACGACGCTCAGGACCAAGACCTGGGTCCGACTGGCCTCGCGGAACGCGGCCCCTTGGCCCGCGAACTCGGGACGAAGCTTGGGGAACCACTTCCCGACCGAGGCCCCAGCGCCGGCCCCTCGTCCACCCAAGGGAACGACGCCCTCCTTCGCCGCCAACAGAGCCGCCCGCCCGAAGCTCCCGTCGGGGAGGACCGTCGTCTTGCGGAGGCCGAAGTCGTAGATCACAGCGCCCGCCACGAGGGCGATCTCGTCGTAGGCCGTGGCAGACTTTCGCCGGTGAAAGAGCTCACGGGCTACGCCGTCAGCGGCGCCCAGGCCATAGAGCGAGCCGCCTGAGAAGCAGAGCGCGTCGAGGGGGCCGCCGCGCTCGCGCACGACGTCAGGGCCAGAGACGACGGGCGCGCCGCCCCGGAGGTCGACGGCGACCAAGGCCCGCTCGGGGAACTCGATCACGGTGCAGCCCGTCGGGCCACGAGGATCGGTCGCGACGCCGATCCGGACCCCTTTCAGCCCATGCCGTAGGACGTGCTGACCCGGGGAGGTGTCGAGCTTCGCCTCTTGAGCCGCGACCGGCCTCGCCAGGAAGCCCGCGCTCGCGGCCAAGCCGCCGCCCAGGAGCGCGCGTCGGCTCCAAGACACGTCGTCTGAGGACGCGTCAGCGGGCCGCCTCACTACTCGCCCTCGCCCTCGGTCCGATCCCAGCGCTCAGCGACCCAGCGGTACTTGCCCTCGGGCGTCGGCTCCCAGTAGGCGTTCTGCCAGATCCGGCCCACGCGCGGCGCGGCCCAGCGGCCACCAACCCAGTAGAAGTGCCCGACGTCGGTGTCGAAGGCCCAGTGCCCGTCCATCCAGAACACGTCGCCAGAGGGCTTTCGCCCCTGGTCCTCGCTCTTGGGCGCCGGCGGGGGCTTGTCGACGAGGATGTCGGGAGCGGCGCAGCCGATCGCGATCATGAGGCCTAGGGCCAGGAGGAATCGCTTGATCATTCTTCGCGCACCAAGAGGAACCGATACTTCGGCCCCGGGTTGTCGTTCGAACCGCGGACCACGACGGGTCCGCTGAGGAAGGTCGGCGGGGCGGGCACGGGCAGTGTGATCGCGCGCCCGGCAGTCAGGCTCTGGCCGCCGATCAAGACTGTCGAGTCCACAGCCGCGATCCCGACCCCGTCCACGGTGACCGTCGTCCCGCCGAGGTTCGAGCCATCCACGACGAACCGTGCCGGCGGAGCGCTGCGCGGGATCGCGATCAGGAGCGAGTTGGGCTGGGTCCCAGAGAGGATCCGCGCCACCGAGCCGCGGAGGTCGAGGACCAAGGGCTGCAGGCTCCCTATCGCCAGGCTCCCGGCGGTCAGGGCCACGGTCGAGTTGCCGGCGTTGGCGAGGGTCGGGACCTCGACCTGGAGGAGGTCGGAGGTCTCGCTTCGGACCACGCCCACCTGTCCACCGAAAGTGACCGTCGTGCCGCCCGTGTAGTTCCGACCTGGGATCTGGACGACCTCGCCACCCGCAGCCGTCAGCGGTGAGAGCCCGAAGGCCAGGGTGTCGGTCGGGGGAGGGTCTGGCGCACCCCCCGCGGTCGAGAAGGAGAACGCGATGGAGTCGTCGTCGAGGAAGTTGCCAGCCAGGTCCTGGACCTTGGTGTCCGCCAGGATCGTGTAGGTCACGCTGGGGTCGAGGCGTTCGTTCGGACGGAAGCGAACGGCGAAGGGGCTGTCGAAGCCGAACGAGCCCGCGACCTCGCCCTTGGGGCCTACGAGCTTGTAGGGCTTGAGCTGGGTCGGGTCTATGGCCTCGCTGAAGGTCACCACGACCTGGGTGCTGCGCGAGACGTTGCTGGCGTTGTCCAGAGGGCTCGTGGTCTTGACGCTCGGCCGCAGTCCGTCCGCGGCGCGAGCCGTGACGACGACGTCCCCGAGGGTCGGAGTCGTCGAGGTGGCGAGCACGACCTCCGGCGTGAAGTCCACGCCAGGTCTGCTCGGAAAGGCACGGACCAGGTAGGCCCCAAAGCCTGAAGGCACGTTGCTGATCGAGAAGGTCCCGTCGGGACCCGTGGGGTCCGAGACTCGGTTCCAACACTCGGCGCGGTAGCCCTCAATAGGGGTCGATCCCGCCACGATCCGACCCGTCACGGTCACCGTCGCGGCGACGCCCTCGGGCACGACACAATAGAGGGTCCCCTCGTCGACGCTGATGACGAACTCTGCCCCGCTGTTGACCGGCGAGACGTTGCTCTGAATCTTGGTCCAGGTTCCGTTGCTCGTGTCCACCTTGCGGATCTCGAAGGGGCCCGCGCTGGCCGGATAGAGCCGCGGGACCCGGAGGGTCACCGGCGGACTGAAGCGAACCTGATGCGGCTCGACGGCGAACGCGACCTTGGGCTCGGCCTGAGCGTTCTGTCCGCCGAGCACAGGCACAGGCAACCGAGACGCCGAAACGCCGAGGACCTCGACCTCGCCGCGAGGGTTGTTGCTGATGGTCGTCCCGGCGCCGAACTGGAGTGAGACGCCAGGCAATCCGTCGCCTGAGATCGTGGTCACGACAGCAACGCTCGCGCCGACGCTGCCAGAGATCCCCGTCCCGAGGGTCGGGATCGAGATGGGCCTCTTGAGGAAGGTCTCGTTCGGGGTCGAGGCATAGGGGACGAGGATCGTGGGCGTCTTGACGCTGTCGCCCACGCGCAGGAGCTGATTCCCGGTCGTATTGCCGAGAATGATCCGACCATCGAGGTTGGTCTTGGAAGAGGGCCCAGCCTGACCCAAGACTTCGACCGGCACGTCGCGGGCGAGGGTCCCTGTGTAGTCGAGGACGACCCCGCTCAGAGCGGGGCCGCCGAGGGCCTGAGCAGGGTTGGCGGGCGAGGAGGAGCCCCCGCCGCACCCGGCGAAGACGAGGCCCGCCAGGCCTATGAACACAACGGAACGCATGGGGAGAGGGTACCAGGCCCTGGAGCCCCTCACGAGCCCAGGGCGGTGCCTGCGTAGTCTTTGCATCTCCAAGAATTGGCGGTCCCGTCTCGAACAAGCCGACTCCGCCACGCCAAGTGCACGACGAGGGTCCCGCCGCTATAGTCCTGGGGTGAGCCAGAAGCTCGAGGTTCTCCTCTTCGCGGGGATACGCGAAGCCCTTGGGCGGGACACACTTACAGTGCGCCTGGAATCGGGCGCGTGTGTCGCCGACCTAATGGCCCTTCTCGCAGCCGAACACCCCGAGATCGCCTCGCGCTCGGGAAGCTTGGGTGTCGCGGTCAATCAGACCTTGGCGCCTCCTGCCACCACGCTCCGAGAGGGCGACGAGGTGGCTCTGATCCCTCCGCTGGGAGGTGGGTAGTGGACTGGATCGAGCTGACACAAGCGCCGATAGACGTCGGCGCGGCCTACGGGCGCGTCGTCGACCCCACGTGCGGAGGGGTCTGCCTCTTCGTCGGCACCACGCGGGACACCCACGAGGGGCGTCCCGTCGAAGAGCTGAGCTACGAGGCCTACCAGGCCATGGCAGAGCGCGAGCTGGCGGGCCTCGCGGCCCAGCTGCGAGAGCGCTTCCCCGCCGTGGTCAAGCTCTGCCTGATCCACCGCCTCGGAGTCGTGCCCCTCGCCGAAGCGAGCGTCCTGATCGCAGCCTCTACACCCCACCGACCGGAAGCCTTCGCTGCCTGCCGGGCCGGGATCGACGAGCTCAAAGCTCGCGTCCCGATCTGGAAGAAGGAGAGCTACCGTGACGGATCGACCCCGACCTGGGTCTCCAACAAGGAATCCCTAGTTCCTACGCAAGGCGCACAGCCTGGAGCCGAAGACTGATGACTGTCAGCGACGAGACCCCGACCGGCGGCGACGCGACCCCTGACGCTTCTAGCGCGGCAGAGGGAGAGGGCAAAGCGACCAAGAAGAAGGCCGCCAAGAAGAAGGCGACCAAGAAGAAAGCCGCCAAGAAGAAGACGACCAAGAAGAAGGCTGCCAAGAAGAAGGCGACCAAGAAGAAGGCGACCAAGAAGAAGGCTGCCAAGAAGAAGGCGACCAAGAAGAAGGCGACCAAGAAGAGCGACGAGCCCAGCGGAGACGCGGAGCCGGAGGCCCCCCAGAAGCCCGCCTTCGGAATCAGCGACGACGACGACCCGGACAGCGACGACGACAACGACGAGATCGACGTCGCGGACCTCGACGACGACCTCGACGACTTGGACCTCGAGGCTGACGACGACGCCGACGACGACCCAGCCAAGGCGGGCCTGGGCGGTCTCCTCGATCCTCTGATTTCGTCCGCCGACGACGTTGAGGATCCAGACGAGGACGACGAGGACACCAGCGACGAGAAGCCCGCCGTGGCTGACGTGGAGGACCCCTCCGAGGAGCGGGCGCCCCTCTCGCGCGTCGCGGCCAGCGCAGCTGCAGCGCAGGCCAAGCCTGCCGAGCCCGAGGCTCCCGAGCCGGCCGAGGAGCCCCGCCGCTCACGCCGTCGCCCGAACACCCTCCTCGAGCCAGAGGTCGCCGCGCGGCGCCTGATGGACAAGCCCAACGTCGTCAACGCGCTCAACTGGATGCGCGTCGCCGACGGGACGCCGGAGGAGATCCTCCGCAAGATGTACAACAAGCTCGAGGCCCACGTCTGGTTCAAGGAGCAGGACCCGAACGTCAAGATCGACCTCGAGCGCGCCGTGCGTAAGGCCGAGAAGCTCCTCGGGATCGAGTATTAGCTCGACGCCGTGGGTCTGCGCTGGGAGGTCGTTGACAACCCGTTGACACCTCGCCAGAGCCCGCGATCTAGACTCGGGGCGTGCGCGCCAAGCTCGGATTCTTGCTGACGGTAGTCGTCCCCGGCCTCGTCCTCGTCGGGCTCGCGGCCCACGCCATCTCGGAGGAGGAGCGCCTCCTCGCGAGCGCACGTCAGGCTCGCAGCGCGGTCCTCGCCGACTCCCTCCGCGACGCCCTCCGCGAGCAGGTCCTGGCCGAGGCCGAGGCCGCCGACGCGGCCCTGCGCCAGGCCCTCGCGGACCAAGGCGCCCTGACCCCGCCTCCCGGCGTGCTCTTCTTGGACCGCAGCTTGGAGCTCGTGGCCCCAGCCCCCGCTTGGTCGGCCGAGTCGCCCGACCTAGAGCCGCCACCTGAGTGGCAGCGGGCCCTCTTGATCCAGGAAGCCAACGCCCCCCAAGACGCCCTGACCACCCTCGCTGCCTGCACTCCAGAGCAACGCGCCAGCGCCGCTGGCCTCGACCTCGAAGCGCGCCTGGCCCTCCGGACCCGCGACTTGGCGCGATCGCTGAAGGCCGACGAGGCCTTGCTCGAGGTCGGCACAGCTCGCCAACGTCGGGTCGCGCACCTCCGCCGAGTTCGAGCCCTGAGCGAGCTCGGGCGCCGAGAACAAGCCCGGCGCGAGGTCCAAGCGGCCTCTGCCCACCTCTTAGAGAGCGCCGGCGCGGGCGAGACCCCCGGCAGCCTGTGGTTCGCCACCGAGACCCTCCAGCAGCGCGCCGCAGCGATTGGCGTCAGCGCCATCGACTCCGGACTCGTAGCCCTCGGCGAGCTGGCCTTGAGCGCCGCTGAGGCCAGAGCCCTCGGCGACCCAGAGCGGGCCCGCGGACTCTGGGCCCTCGACGCGCGCTTCCGTGTTGCGTCGCGCCGCGGCCGAGGCTGGCTCGTCTTAGGCCCGCCGGTCGAGGTCGGCGCCCAGGCCTTGCGCGTCGGGCTCCCCCTCAGCCGAGCCCAACTCGCCGAGCGCCTCGCCGCCCTCGACCGCGAGCGCGGCGGCCCCGACCAAGAGTCCCTCCTTGACACCGAGGGCGGAGCTCCCCTAGGAGACGGGCTGTTCGTCCTGGTCCGTCCCCGATCGACACATGCGGGGCAAGAGCTGGCGCTCCGGCGCGGGCAGCAGCGGCTGGCGCTGATCGGCGTCTTGGTCCTCCTCGTCCTGATCGGGGCCTTGTTCACCTGGCGAAGCCTGCGGCGCGCGGCCGAGCTGGCGCGCCTCCGAGGAGACTTCGTGGCCAGCGTGACCCATGAGCTGCGGACGCCCCTGGCCTCGATCCGAGCCAACGCCGACCTCCTCGCCTTGGGGAAGGTTCCCGACCCCGCCGAGCAGTCGGAGTTTCTGACGGCGATCGCCGACGAGACTCGGCGCCTGAGTCGTCTGGTGGACGACGTCCTCGACGCCTCGCGGATCGAGCAGGGCGTGTTCGCGGTCGAGGTCCAGCCCAGCTCGCTGAAGAGCCTGGTCGAGGCGACCCTCGAGGCCCTCAGCTCTCTGGCTAGCGACGAGGGCTACCGCCTCACGAACGAGGTCCCAGCCGGCCTCCCCCCCGTCCTCCTCGACCCGCTCGTGTTCCCGCGCGCGCTCGAGAACTTGATCCTGAACGCGATCCGCTACTCGGGCGGACCCAAGCAGATCTGCGTTCGCGCGCGGAGCGCAGGCGAGTGGGTCGAGATCTCGGTCGCCGACCGTGGTGTCGGGATCCCAGCCTCAGAGCAGGGGCAGATCTTCGAGCGCTTCGTCCGCGGCTCGACGGCTCAAGGCACGACGGGAACCGGGCTCGGCCTGGCGATCGTGGAGCAGATCGCGCAGGCCCAGGGCGGATCCCTGCGCCTCGCGAGCGCGCCGAATCAGGGCGCGAGCTTTACGATCCGCCTGATCGTGTATCGCGAGGAGGACGAAGCGTGAGCGGCGCCCTGATCATGATCGTCGAGGACGAGAAGCACATTCTCCGACCCCTGGCCGCCTACTTCCGCGCCGAGGGCTACCGCGTCGAGACCGCGACCGACGGAGAAGCGGCCCTGAGCGCGGCCCGCGCTGAGCCGCCCGATTGCCTGATCCTGGACGTGATGCTGCCCAAGAAGACCGGGGTCGAGGTCTGCCGCGAGCTGCGCCAGAGCCACCCCTTGGTTCCCATCGTGTTGCTAACAGCCCTCGCGTCCGCGGGCGACAAGGTGGTGGGTCTCGATTCGGGGGCCGACGACTACGTGACCAAGCCCTTCGACCTCGTCGTGCTCCACGCCCGGGTCCGGGCCCAGCTCCGCCGCGCCCGGCGCGTGGCGGCCGCCGCCACGACGCCCCCCCCGCGCCAGCTCCAGCTCGGGGCCGCAGAGTTCTGCCGCGACAAGCGCCTCCTGACCCGCGAGGGGGCCCCGGTCAAGGTGACCGCGATGCAGCTCAAGGTCCTGGAATACCTGATTGATCACGAGGGCGTCGTCATCCCACGCACCCAGCTCCTCGACGAAGTCTGGGGTTACGACGCCTTCCCTACCACGCGGACCGTGGACACCCACGTGTGGCAGCTCCGCCAGCGGATCGAGCTCGACCCCAACCAGCCCCGCCACCTCCTAACGGTCCACGGAATCGGGTATCGACTCCTCCTGGATCCCGAGAGTTGACATGGGATTGACGCACCCCAGAAAGGTCCAAGACACCTCGAGACCTCACTTTCACGACGATCCCGAGCCTTACCCAAGCGCTCGAGGAGAGCCATGAATATCCGACTCCTGACCCCCATCCTGCTCGTGACCTGCGCCAGCCTGGCCTCCGCCGGCGAGCCCACGTCTCCTGTGGAGCGCTTCCAGCGCGCCCTGACTCTTGAAGAGAGTGAAGGGGACGCCAAGGCGGCCCTCGCGATCTATCGCGAGCTGACCACCCAGACCGAGACGCCTGCCGCGCTCCGGGTCCGGGCCGAGCTGCGGGTCGCGGCCTGCTACGAGCGCCTCGGCCAGCGCGAGGAGGCGCGCCAGCGCTACGCCGCGCTCGCGGCCCGAGAGAAGACCTGGCTGGCCGTGGCCAAGGCAGCCCGCGCCGGCGCCGATCGCCTCGAGCCCGCCGCTCCCGCCGACGCCTCGAGCCCGCTCCCCAAGGGCTGGCTCTCGAGCTGGGATCCCAAGACCAAGCTCCTCCAGTTCTCCGTCAAGGACGTCGACGTCCGGGCCCTGCTCTGCGAGCTGGCGCGGATCGGCGGCCAAGACCTCGTCCTCTCTCCCGAGGTCGCAGGAGAGGTCACGACCGAGCTGCGTCGGGTCACTGCCCGCAGCGCCATGGAGGCGATCGTCAACACCGTCGGCGACTACGCCCTGATCGAGGTCGAGGGGCTCCTGAGGGTCGTCCCCAAGTCGTCCCTGGAGCGGCAGCTCGCAACCGAGGTCTACCAGCTCCGTCCCCAGTCAGCCGAGCTCCAGGCCAAACTGACGAAGGCGGCGACGCCAGAGGCCGCCGCCCTCGCGGCTGCCGCCCTCGTCGCGCACCAGGATCACCACCGGAGGCTGACGCGCGTCGTCTCTGAGCTCCTGCTGACCTCCGGGGTGCCGGGAGCTTGGGCGGGATATGACGTCGGGACCGAGTCGATTTTCGTCCGCTGCGGACGAGACGGCCACGCCGCTGTGCGAAAGGCTCTAGCTCAGGGGCTGGTAGAGACTCTGCCTCCCCGCAAGAGGGCGCCCAGTTCCCAGCCCCTCGTCTCGGCCCGATTCCAAGACGCGAGCGCCGACTACGCCCTGAGCCACTTGGCCAAGGCCGCCAAGTCTCCCCTCATCCTAGGGAGCGAGATCCGCGGCGAGGTGACCCTGGTCTTCGACAAGGTCCCCTTTGACGCCGCGCTTCGCGCCGTCGTCGAGACCCTCGGCGACTACCTCGTCGTGCAGACTCCAGTCGGACCCCGCGTGACCTCGCGGGCCGCTAGCCATGACCGCACGACCCCCCGTCGCTGGCCCCTCAAGGGAGACCCCGCGAGGTTCTGGCGTCGGGCCCATGGCGAGACCTCGACCCAGAGTGAGGGTCGCTGGCCCGGGCACCCGCTCTTTCGTCTCCTGGCCGCCCTCGTCACGAACACTCGAGAGCCTGGAGCGGAGGTGCAGTACGACGCCGGCTCCCACGCGATCCTGAGCAGCCTCAGCGACGGGCTGGCGGCAGACCTCCGCCGAGCCCTCGAGACGGCAGGCTACCTCGACCCCCTCCCGCGCCCAGTCCTGGTAGCCAGCGGAGCCCACGACCGCGTCAACGTCAGAGCCCTGCTCCTGAAGGTCTCTGGGGAGCAGCAAGTCAACGTGATCATCTCGCCTCAGGTCGTGGGGCAAATCAGCGCCGCCCTCCCCAAGCAGGCGAAGCCCTCCGACCTCCTCGGTCAGATCGCCGCCGCTGCTGGAGACTTCGTCGTCCAGAGGCTCGAGGTCGACCTGTTTCGGATCACCTCTAGGGCTGCGCAAGAGAGGACCCTCTCGACCGAGGTCATAGCGATCCCTGCCGAGCACCTCTCACCCAGGGATCTCTATGCAGCGGTGAATGGGCTCGTGGTCGCGAGCCGGATAGAAGGGTCGTCGGTCCTCAGGTCCCACGACCCCAAGGGAGCCTGGTCCCTCGTGATCACCCTTCCTGCCCGCGAGCAGGCGCTCCTGAGCGAGGTCGTCCGCGCCAGCGTCCCGGCCCCGGGGTTCAAGCGAGCTATGGTCGGCCAGACGCTCTTCGTGGGTGGGTCTCGTCTCCAGGCCCATACGATCCAGCCCGACGGCTCGCTGCGGACAACAGGAGCGGCCTTCGCGGCGCCGGGCAAGGCCATGAGCCTGGCGGGTTGGTCGCACCGGCTCTTGCCCGACGGCGACCGGCCCCCTCTTCTCCTCTCAGAGCGGCAGCAGGAGCGGCGGGTCCAGCGCACGAAGATCCCCCCCGCCAAGTAGGCATGGGGCCGGGACGCCTGCTGGGCAGCAGCCTTCAAGAGGTCGTCGGTTGACGTCTCGCGCCGCGCTAGACCGCTGCGTCGCCAAGCGGAACGCTACTTGAACTCCTTGCGCGACTCGGGCTCCTTCAACTCGACCCGTCGCGTGAGGACGCCCGCCTTCAGGCTCTCGTAGCGGAGCTCGACCTCACCCTCACCGGCGACGAGGAAAAACAGGCGCTGGCGGCCGAGGCCCTTGACGCCCGGGACCTCGAGGCGCTCGGGTCGGTGGCGCTGGAGGTCGATCCGGTCCAGGTCGAGGTCGCGCACGATCCCGCTGGCCACGACCTTGCCTCCCTTGATCAGGGCCAGGTCCTGACGGTGGAGCTTGTTCTGGCGCGCAATGGCCGTCACCGAGGGGATCCCTCGCTCGTTGGCGACGGCGACGTCGATCCGCCAGAGCCCGCTCCCCTGGGCTCGGACCTTGACCTCGGCTATGGAGAGCTTGGGCAGCTGCCGGGCGTGGAAGAGCACGAAGGCCGCGTTGCGGTGGCACTCGCTCTCGAGGAGCCAGCCTTCAGGGACGCGCCCCACGTCGTGTCGGTAGCCGCCGACCTCGACCTCGCCGTACTGCGGGTGCTTGACCTTCTTCCAGGGCACGAACTGGCGGCCGAGGGTCAGGAGGTCGTTGAACTTCATTCGCTCCTCGGGCTTGGGGTGCCCGTCGCCGTCGAGGTCCGTCGGCGCGCGGTAGAGCTCGTTGGTGAAGGTGATCGCCCCATGGATCATGTAGAGGTGGTCAACGGTCGTGGCGTGGGCTCGGTAGAGGTCCTTCCAGATCACCATCGCCTTGTAGCCCGGCAGGAGGCGCTCCCCCTCCTTGGAGATCAGGTCGTAGACGCCAATGTCCTCACGCGGGTATTCGGGGACGTGCTTGCTCCCGGGCCCGCGCAGGATCATGCGTCCCGCGTTGTGGAAGCTCTGGGCCGCGGCCAGGTTCGGCTTGGTCAGAGCCCACTTGGCTATGGCCCGGGTCTCTGGGATCTGGAGCGGGTAGTCGCTGGCGCCGCCTTGGACGTATCGAGGCTGGAAGTCGTAGCCGAAGGTTCGGTTGGGGTCCACGTAGCCGAGGGGGTCCTCGTTGATCCTCCCGTCCCCGTCGTTGTCGATCCCCTCCCAGCCCAAGAACGTGTAGTCGCCCTGCTCGCCGGGCTTGACGCGGACCATGATCCTGGGGTCCTTGGGGTCGAGGCGAAAGCGCCCTTCGCCGAGAGCGACCTTCTTGCGCATCCGCGTAATGACACCGTTCCCGTCGAGGTCGTCGTAGCCGTCCTCGTCCGAGAGCCCGTCACGGTCGTCGTCTCGGGGAGTGGCCACGGTCCGAGGGAAGTGCGGTGTCGCCGGTTGACTGAACCACTTCGAGCGCCCGTCGGGGTTCACCACGGGGACGAAGTAGAACACCGCCCGATCCAGGAGCTCCGTGACCCGCTCTAGCTTGCCGTAGCGCGTGAGGAGGAAGTCGATGAGGTAGAGGGTCGTCTCGGTCCCCTGGACTTCGTTGGCGTGGGTGTTGGCGTCGACGTACATCGCGGGCTTCTGCAGCTCAGGACCCGACTCCGGGTTGGTCAGGGTCAGGAGCCAGATCGGCCGCCCCTCGCTGCTCTGGCCGATGGTGCTCAGGCGCAGCCAGCGGGGGTAGGCCTTGGCGTAGGCCTCGAGGAGCCTCCCGACGGCGTCGGTGTCGTAGAGGGTGTTGAAGCGCGGCGTCGGCGGCTTACCGACGGGCTTCAGCGGCTCCCCCGCGTCCGCGGATGACACTAAGAGGAGCGAGAGGAGCGCGGCGGAGAGGAGGCCACGGGAGAGGGTCGCGGAGAGGTCCATTGTTAGCGCTCCTCGCTGGTGGCCGTCGCGCTGTCGCGTCCGGCGTGTTCGCTCGTGGCCCTGACCTCGACCTCGAGGGTCTGGCCGGCGCTGGCTCGCACGAGCCAGGTGTGCTTGAAGACCTTGGCGCTCCCGCCCAAGCGCTCGTGGGCAGCCCAGGGGCGCCCGGTCACGAGGACCCCGCCCTTGAGGCCGAGCTCGATCCGGATCGGGAGCCGAACCTTGGCCAGGGCAGCCAGCGCGGTGTGGGTCGCCAGCTGGCCGCCGTTGCCGACCACGACCTCGACCCGATAGACCTCGGCCCCGAGCGGCGTCAAGGTCAGCGAGCGGACCTCGACGCGCCCGAGGCGACTGGCCAGCTCGAGGACCCACGCGCTGTGGGCCGCGATGGCCGCTTCGCCCTGGGCCTTGGGGGGGAACTGATCAGCGAGAGGGAGCGCTCCGCCGACCGAGGCCCCAGGCAGCTCCGCCAGGGCCAGGGGTCGAAAGCTCGTGACCGCCGCCACGCCTTGCTGGGCCCACCAATCCGCGGTCCCGCGCGCGCGGGCTCGGGCCTTGCCGGCCTTGGTCTTGGAGAAGGCCAGGTAGGGCGCGAGGCGATCGGCGAGTTGATTTGGCGTCAGCTGACCACCCTCGAGCCCAGCCGCCGACGCACGGGATCCCAGCGTGTCCGGGGCCCCGATCCGCTCCAAGAGCGCGTCGTGGGCGCTGGCCTGCTCTAGGAGCTCAGCCGCGCTCAGCTTGCGCAGACCGGGCAGGTCGAGCTTGGCTGGCTTCGAGGTCTCGGCGCTCTTGGGCGCCTCGGGCTTGCCCGGCGGGGCCCAGAGGTCTAGCTCCAAGGTCTGCGCTCCGTAGTGATAGTAGAGCCACGCCGCTAGGGAGCCGCCTGCGATGGCCTGGGCGGGACGCTTGGTCGGGAGCTCCCTGGCCTTGAGCGCTCGCCGGTAGCGCGTCGCGAGCCGCTCCAGGCTGGCCCGGTCGTCAGCTTGGAAGCGGTTGGCTGCCTGTCCCTTGGGGACGGGGCCCGCGGCTGGGAGCTCGAGGAGGACGTTGGCCTCGCCGTAGACCACGGCCAGGGCCACCTGTCGACGCGCCAGCAGGAAGTCCATCAGGGCCTTGGCCTCAGGGGTCGAGCTGGCCCAGGGCCCGGCCTCGCGAGCGGGGTAGGGGAAGGCGTGGGCGAAGTTGCGGTCGGGCTGAACCCCGTCCGCGGCGTCCTCGTTGAAGCGACCGTCTCCGTCTTGATCCCGGCCCTCGGTCTCGAGGCGGAACCGGCCCTTCTCGCCCAGGCTGGCCTCGGCTCGGACGCTGAGATCCGGACGGCGGGGGTCTGGGATCCAGGCGCCTGCGGGGTCGGGGATCCGAAGCTGTGTGATCTGGCCGTCTCCGTCGAGGTCCTCCGGGCCGTCCTCGTCCAGGAGTCCGTCCCGGTCGGCGTCTACGCGCTCGGCGTTCCCGCGCCGACCCCAGCGACCCGGGCCCAGGTTCGCGTCGTGGGCGTCGGGGTTGAGGACCGGGGCCACGTAGAAGCAGACCCGCTGGAGTAGGGCGCTGCGCTGGGCGCGCTCAGCCGCAGGCGCCTCGAGGAGGCTCCGGGCGAGGTCAAGGGCGGCCGCAGCACCCAAGGGGCGGCTGCCAGCGATGTTGGCGCCCACGAACACCGCAGGCCGCTCGTCGAGGGCCAGGGCTCCGGGTTCGCCGATCCGGAGGAGGAGCAGGGGCACTTTGCCCGCCGAGCGCCCGAACTGGATCAGGCTCGCGCTCTCGTGCGCCTTGCTGAGGCGCTCGAGCTCCTGGGTCGCCTCGGCCACGCTCGGCGGCCGCACCCGCTGCGGAGCCTCTTGGGCGCCCAGCGGAGCTGCGAGGAAGGCGAGCGATCCTGCGATCGCTAGGGAAAGGCTGGGGCGTGCGCTTGGCATCGCGGCTCCTCTCGAGGGGAGCCCACTATGCCCCCTCTGGCCTCGGCAGGGTGCTCCTGGGGGCCCCGGCCCTGAGTCTCACGGTCCTGTGACGCGGTGCTCGAGCGAACTGGAGCTGCCATGTAACGACGCGTGACCCGGGCCCCAAGAAGCGTGTGAAGAAGGAACACGCCATGATTCGCCACGCCCTCACCCTGACCGCGCTCCTAGCCCTCGCTGCCCCCGTCGCCTCCGCCCAAGGGATCGCCCATTGGACCTCGTCCGAGAAGGAGATCCGGACGCTGCGAGTCCGCGGGATTCCCTCGCCTGACGAGTCGCGGTACCTGAACAACCTCGCCCTGAGCCTCGGAGCCTCGAGCGACACCGCCGTCGTCCAGGTCCACTACCGCTTAAGCGACCTCGGACCGGGAAGCCAAGCTCCCTCCAACGAGGTCCTCACAGCGAACGGCGTCGCCGCTCGAGTCGGCGAGGTGAACGTGCAGCGCCTCCGCTTCTCCAGCGCTGACCACGCCCAGCGCTTCGCGATCTACGCCGCCAACACCAAGGGAGCTCCGACCCTGGTCGAGGTCCGGGGAAACCGGGTCGTGATCGCTCGCGGCCAGCGCGTCGCCGACGCTCAAGACCTCGAGCGGATCCGCAAGGCCGCCTGGGACGTTCTGCCTCACGCCCCGGGCGCTCCTAGCGTGGCTGGCGTGTTGATCTCTCAGACTGAGTTCTCCTACGAGAGCCGGATCCGCAACGAACACCTCGACGCCCCCGTGGACACTGCCCTCACCACGGGCCGCGAGCGCCCCACGAGCGCCATGACCGTCGAAGGCTCACGGGTCACCGAGCGATACCGGGGCTTCACCTCCTCCGTCGAGCGTCTCTCCCCCGACCACGTCACCCTCTGGGCCGTCGTCGGCAGGAACAGTGGCCCCTCACCGCGGATCAAGATCCTGGCCGAGAGCATGGCGAGGACCTCAGAAGTCCTCCAGCGCGCCGCCGAGGCGACTCCTGCACCTCAAGGCGCGACCGCCCGCACGCCAGCCAGGACCCCCGCAGCTCCCGTCAAGCCTCTCGAGTCGAAGCAGGGGATCGGGACGATCATTCGCGGGATCGGCGACTACACCAAGTAGCCCAGCGGTGCCTCGAGCAGCGAAAGACACCTTTCACCCTAGCTAGTCGGTCGCTTCGAGCGCCCTCTCGATAGCGGTCGCGAGGGTCTTGGACTCGAAGGGTTTGCGCAAGAAACCGCGAGCTCCGCGCTTGAGGAGGTCTTCCGCGATCTCATTCTCTGCATAGCCCGAGGCGATCACGACGGGCACATCTGGGCGAACGCGGAGCAGCTCTCGGAGGACGTCGCCCCCGCCCATGTCGGGGAGCCCTAGGTCCAAGAGGACGAAGTCGAACTCCTCCGGCGTGGCGCAGAAGAGCTCGATGCCCTCTCGACCTGTGGCCGCGATCGCCGTGACCTCATGACCTAGGAGCTCGAGGAAGCGTGCCAGTAGGGTCTGCAGGAGATCCTCGTCGTCCACGACCAGCGCCCTCAGCGGACCTGCCGCCGATCGCGAGCTCTCGCTCGGAGGAGCTAGAGTCGAGGCAGGGGGCTCGGTGCTGGGCAACTCGAGCCGGAAGGTGGTCCCGCGTCCGACCTCGGTCTCGACCTGGATCTGGCCCCCATGCGCCTGGACCGTCCCATAGACGGCGGCCAGTCCCAGCCCAGTCCCCTTGGGACCTTTTGTGGTGAAGAAGGGCTCGAAGATCTGGTCGCGGAGCTCGGCTGGGATCCCGTGTCCCGTATCACTGACCCGCAGCTCGAGGGAGGGCGCTTCCCCGGCTCCCGCTTGAGCCGGGACCTCCCGAGTCACGAAGGAGACCACGCCGCCTTCAGGCATGGCGTGACTGGCGTTCAAGCCGAGGTTCAAGATCGCGCTCTGAAGCTGAGTCGGGTCTCCCTGAACCCAACCTGACCTCGCCTCGAGCTGACAATCGATCTGGACACGCTTGTCGACCGAGCGAAGCAGGAGGGCTGCGACCTCCTCGATCAAGGCATGGAGGTCGACCGCTCGGTCGAGGTGCTTTCCTTGCCTCGCGAAGGCCAGGAGCTGCGCGGTCAAGTCGGCTGAACGCGCGCTCGCGAGGAGGATCAGGTCGAGCTGCTCTCGCGCCGCTGGGTGCTCTAACTTCAAGAGCTCGGTGGAGGCCGTGATCGCCATCAACTGGTTGTTGAAGTCGTGGGCGATGCCCCCCGCGAGCTCACCTACGGCCCGCAGCTTGTCAGCGAGGCGAGACTGGGCCTCGACACGCTCCCGCTCGGTGACGTCTTCAGCCAAGGTCACCGAGAGCGCGCGCCCGTCGGCGGAGGTGCCGAGGGGAGCTGAGGAGAGCTCCCAGCGCAAGAGCTCCCCCGAGGCGCTGGTGACCTGGGCCGAGCTCCGGATGGGAGCCGTGCCGTCGCCATAGAGCTCGGCAGGGTCTTCCGCTGTCCCTTCCTTCAGAGGATGTGCCAGCGCGAGCCAATCGCCAAAGCTCTTGAGCTGACCTTCGTCGTAGCCGCTCCGCGCCTGCCACGCCCCGTTGACCAAGAGCAGCTCGTCGAGCCCGACTCGCAGGACGAGGGGGATCGGCGCTCGCTGGAGCGCGAGCAGGAGGCGGCGCTCGCTCTCGTGCAGTTCCTGAGTCCTTCGTTCGAGGTGCTCCACCAGCTCGAGGATCTCCTCCCCGAGCCTGCAGATCAGGTTCACGTTCGAGCGGTTCTCAGCGAAGCCGAGCTCGGCCTGACGCGCCGCTACCAAGGGCCCAGCCAGATGATCCCGGAGCCCCCCGGAGCCTGGCTCGCTCGGTGGGGTCAAGCTCTCGATCACGCTCCCGACGGCCCGCGTCTCGCCCTCGAGCGCTTCGAAGTCAGCCGCCAGCTTCGTGGCTCCAGCGCGAACCATAAGCAGGAACCCGGCGGCGATGGCGAGGAACACGCCGATCAGCCAGGCCTCGCGCGTCACGTCCTGCCGGACAACGAGGCGATAGCCTCGCGTCTGCGCGAGGTCGCGGGCCTCGGCTAGGAGGAGTCGTCCTCGGTCGAGGCTCAGCCAGCGGACCTCGACTACCGAGCAGAGGAGGGTGCTGTCCGGCGAATAGTGGCAGATCCCGCTCTGGTCCAGGACTAGGATCTCAGGGCTCCGAGCGGGGACGAACAAGTTCTCGGGTCTGTAGGTCGCGACGGAGAGCCCGTCCTCGCTCCTGACCCAGAGCGCGACTCGCTGAGCCATGTCCGCAGGGTCCGGGGAGAACACGACTTGGACTTGCCCAGGCTTGAGGGGCTTCGTGAGCAGAAAGGCGCGGTTGTGCGCGAAGGACATATCCGTGAGCCAGGCTGGATCTGCGACGCGGACCCGCCCCTCCAAGTCCACCTCGAAGCTCGAGACCTGCCCGGGGCGCCGCTGCCCGCGCTGGATCCCCTCGATCAGCTCTGCGAGCTCGAGTTCGAAGCTCGAGACGGCTGTGGCGGCCGCCGCTCGAGCTGCGGTCGCGGCCTGCCAGGTCAGAGCTCCCACGCTGAGCGCGGAGACGACCAGGACGAGCAGGGAGGCCCAGAGCGCGAAGCGACGCGCGCGCTGGTAGATCGCCAGCAGAGACTCGCTCCTCATGGGGCGCGCGGAAACTTCGGGTTCGGAATCGAATCTTCCAGGACCAGCCTTCCGGCGCGGACTTGATAGAGATACCAGTGCTCGCGCTCGGCGTCACCGGCGCCGTTCATGTGCACCCGCCCATAGGCGTAGTCGTAGGTCCGCGGCGTCGCTAGCCAGGCTCGAAGTTCGCTTGGTTCAGAGCCGACCTCCTCGAGGCCCTGATACACAATGTCGAGGATCGAGAGCGCGTAGGCAGCCGTATGCGCCGGCTCATGGTCGTAGCGATCCTGGAGCTTTCGCAGCCGGGCCGCGTATCCCGGGAGCGGGATCCCGTTTTGACTGTAGAAGCGCACGCCCTCGAAGTTGTCAGGCGAGTAAATCGGCAGGGCGAAGAGACCCCAATCCGAGGAGTATATCGGGAGCGAGAGCCCTAGCCCTCGGATTCGCTTGACAAGCCGCAGAAGATCACTCGGGGACACAATTAGGAACAGGGCCTGCGGTCTGTCGGCGACGACCTGGTTCAGGACCTCCTCCTCATGCTCGAGGGAATACAGGGTCCCCTGTCCCTCCCCTAGGCCACGAGCGATCGCGCTTCCGAGGGCTTCGGTGTAGGCCCGATTGCTGGCGCCGGTCAAGACCGCGACCCGCTGGTAGTCCTGCTGCAAGAGCGCGGCCGCCGCCGCGCCGGCTTCGTCAGTCGCGACCACGATTCGATAGAAGCCGTCCGCTCGACTCGAGAGCGCTGAGGTCGAAGCCGAGATGCCGAAGCAAGGCACACTCGAGCGGCTGGCCTCCTCTGCCTGAATCAGCCCCGTCTTGCTGATCGCAGAGCCGAGGATGATTGCGGCGCCGCGCTCCTCCAGCCTGCGATAGGCCTCACGCTGCGACTCAGGATCGAGGCTCGGCCTCTCCACGATCAACTCGACGGGCCGCCAGCCGATCCGCGGCCGCTCACTGACTCCATGACGAAAGGCCAAGGCGGCCTCGTTGCCCAGCGAGGTGTCGAGCGAGACCGCGAGTCCAATCCGAATCGGCCGCGTTAGGTAGCCGTAGAGCGCGAGCGATCCTCCTAGAAGGAGCGCGAGGACGAGGAGGAGCTTGCGACGCCCGGAGCGGCTCGACGAGTCAGTGGGGGGGTCGAGGGTGCTCAGGAGTCAGTCAGCTCTTGACGGCAGGAATCTAAGGCACGGAGCTCCGTCAGCGACCCCCGTCATCCGAGAGTATGGACTCCAGAACTGCCACGCCAGCCTGAGAGAGCCCGGTCACAGAGCGCCGAGGGACGGGGACCCCAGGTCTCCCCACACCGACTCAGGTCTGAGCGAGTCCTAGGCCGGGAATCCGACCCTAGCCCCGTCGCTTGGCGTCGAGGCGATTCATGAAGCCGAGCACGCGGCCGCCGTATTGGCGGGCGGCGCGCATCATGAGGCCGCCCTCGTCTCCGGCGCCGAGGTCCTTGAGGTCGAGGGTCCCCTCCTTGGAGCCGTAGAGGTTCTCCATGACCTCGATCACGCTCTTGCGGACCATGCGACGCAGGGGCAGGCGCGCCATCATTCCGTACATCGGCGCGCTCCCCTCGCCGATCAACTCAGGGTGCGCCTTGACCTCGGCCACCGAGGCCCGGACGTCTGCGAGGTATTCGTCGACGAGCTCGAGCTGGTTGGCGTTGACGGTGCAGTGGATCGCGGCCGGGTTTTGGTGACGATCGAAGTTCCAGCCCTTGGCCTCGAGCTGATCGGCGACGGCGTAGGTGTCGACCTCGGGGTCAATCGACCCGTAGCTGAGGAGGGTCAGGTCTGGGTTGCCGTGAACCCGGAGCCCCGGGATCGCGTTGATCCCCTCGCGGAGGGCGCGGGCTGCGTCCAGCGCTTGGCGCGCCCGCTCGAGGTAGCCCTCCTCGCCCATGGACTGAAGCGCCGCCCAGGCCGCCGAGATCGCGCCGCCAGGTCGCGTCCCCGCCATGCTCGGCGAGGCGTAGATGCCGCCCGGCCAGTTCGTGGAGACGAAGAACTGGTGCTTGAGGTAGCTCATGTCGCGGTAGAGCACGACCGAGGCCCCCTTGGCCGCGTAGCCATACTTGTGAATGTCCGCCGAGATCGAGGTCACGCCGGGCACGCGGAAGTCCCACTTGGGGACCCGCTGTCCCAGCTTCTCGATCCAGGGCAGCATGAACCCGCCCACGCAGGCGTCGGTGTGGAAGGGGATCCCGCGCTTCTGCGCCAGGGCCGCCAGCTCCTCTATGGGATCGATCACGCCGTGGGGGTATTGGGGCGCAGAGGCGGCCACGAGGACCGTGTTGCGGTTCATGAGCTTCTTCATGGCGCGGACGTCGGCGCGCATGTCGCGTCCGACGGGCGCTAGGCGAAGCTTGATCCCGAAGTAGTGGGCCGCCTTCTCGAAGGCGACGTGGATCGTCTTGGGCGCCACCAGCTCCGGGCGCCGCACCCCGGCCCGCTCGCGCGCCGCCATGCAGGCCAGGAGGATCGACTCGGTCCCGCCTGAGCTCATGGTCCCGACCGTGCTGGCCGGGCCGTTGAGCAGGCTGGCCGACATCTCGACGACCTCGGACTCCATGCGCTTGAGGCTCTTGAAGGCCATTGGATTGAGCGCGTTCTCAGAGAAGTAGAGGTTGTGCGCGCGCTTGAGAAGGGCCGAGTGCTCTTCGCCGGCGTTATAGACCAGGCTCCAAGTCCGCCCTTGTCGCCAGTCGGCGTCGCCCTCGCGGAAGGCGGCCAGCTCCGCCAAGAGCTCTTCGCTCTCGCGCCCTTGGGTAGGAATCCGCATTCGAGTCATGAGCTCACAGCTCCCGAGCTTAGGTCCGGCAGGGTCTCGGGGTCGACCCCATAGAGGCGGCAGGCGTTCTTCCAGAGCAAGGCCGAACGGACCTCGGCGTCGAGGTCCTCGGTCGCGAGGAGGGCCTTCGCGAGCGGGATCGCCTGGTGATAGAAGGGCCAGTCCGAGCCAAAGAGGATCTTCTCAGGAGGTCCTTCGCGGACGACTCGCTTGACGTTGGTCAGGGACTGGCAGGAGATCTCCAACCAGACCTTCTCGTGGCGCTGGGCGAGCTTGAGCCCAGCCTCGAACTCCAGCGCTCCCGAGTGCCCCAAGATAAATGTCGTTTCTGGACACGCCTCAATGGCCTTGGCGTAGCGTCCCAGCCCGCAGAGCTTGCGCGCTGTGAGCGACTCGATCCCGACGGGGCCGCAGTGCCAGGTCACGTGCAGGTCGCGCTCAGCGCAGAGGCGATAGAGCTCCAGCGCCTTGGGGTGCTCTGGGGCGATCTTCTGGACCGCAGGGTGGACCTTGACGCCCAAGGCTCCCGCCGCCTTCTGAGCGTCGAGCTTCTTGGCCAGGTTCTTGGCCAAGGGGTGGACCGAGCCGAGGCTGATCACGGCTTGCTCGAGCTGAGCGGCCTCGAGGTAGGTCTCGGCGTTCTTGGAGAGGACTGGGAAGTCGATGGGGAGCAGGACCGAGCGCACGATCCCCAAGCCGCCCGCGTCACGGCAGAGATTGGCGACGGTGTGCGTCGAGCGCCAGCCGCGCTTGGTCACGCTCATGGGCCCGAGGTCGATTCGGAGGCGACGGAGGTCCTCCTTGCTCAGGTTCTTGTTGACGTAGACCTCGAGGTCGATCGGACGCTCCTTGGGGAGGTAGGTCCGGGTCTCGTCGTGCTTCGCCCAGAGATCGACGATCTTGCTGCGCACGAAGGCCAAGGCCAGGTGCGTGTGGACGTCCACGATGGGCTCCAGCTCGCCCGAGCGCACGAGGGCGCCGTCGCGGACCTCGAAGTAGGGGAGCTGCGCTAGATCGTGGAGGGAGTTGAAGTGGGTCTTCGTCGTCATGCGGCCTCTGGGAGCCGTCCTATCCGGGCTGGGGTCGAGGGGCAAGGGACGGGATGTCTCAGGTGTTGGGGCGAGTTCGAATCACCCTCGATCGAAAGCCCTCCCAGACGTCCTAGGGGTCGGGGGCACGAAGGGGGGATCGCTCGGACGCAGGCGGGCCAGAGTGCCTGCGCTCCCAGGAGGACGGTCTTCGCGCTGCGCGGCCTTTCGAGCAGCGCTGCGGGCGCGGCGCTCGGCCTTGGCCTTCGCTCCTCGCTTGCGGGGCTTGGGAGCGCTCGCGCCGCTCGGCTCCCTGAGGTCGGGCAGCTTCAGCCCTCGGTCGCGGAGGTAGGTCAGCCTGGCCCGTCGGACCTTGGAGCGCCGCCTGACCTCGACCCTGACCAGGGAAGGAGAGCCCAAGGGGATGGTTTGCTCGACACCCTCGCCGCGCACGAGGTGGCGGACCGTCAGGGACGCGCCCTGCGCAATCACGACGCCTGCTCTCGGCCGGACCCTAAGGCTGGAGCCAGGGGCGACCTGTTCATGAAGGGTGACGAGGTCACCGACGGCGCAGGTGTGATCGAGGGCATGCATGGCTGACTCCGAGGGCGTGTGTCGACGCCCGGACCCCTGGAGGACCTCCCGCTGTCGAGTCGAGGCAGCGACGACGCGCAGGGGTGTCCTTGGCTACTCGTCCGAGAGCCGGATCGTGGCCTGGCGCATGGTCTGGCGGAGGCCGCCTCGGCGGAGGACCACCGGGTCTCCGCTAAGGAGGTAGGCCGAGCGCTCCGGGTCGAGGCGGGCCTCCTTGGCGCGGGCCTCGAATCCGCTCGCGCTCAGGCGGAGGCCCTCGGTCACGGTCAGGCCGCGGAGGAGGCGGCGGAGGTAGGCCTCCTCCTTCTCCTCAGGGCGGGCGCCTGCGCGGAGCGCGCTGGGATCGAGGAGCGCCCTCGCTCGCCCTCCGCTGACTTGGGAGAGGCCCCGCTTGGGGAGGCTGAGGGTCGTCGCCCAGCGTCCCAGGAGCTCCAGCCGCAGCGCCTGACCGCCCCCTGGGAGCTCAGCGCGGCCGTGTCCTCGGAGGCGGTTCGTGCGGAGCTTGAGGTCTCGCGAGCCGCCGCCGCGTTCCTGGGCGACCCAGCCTAGGGTCACGCCCTCAGCGCCCGAGGCGCTAAAGGCGCCCAGGGGAAAGGGCGCCTGGGGATCCTTGGCGGGGAGGCCCACGACCTCGTAGATCTCACCGCGCGCGCGCTCAGCGGCGAGGGTGAAGCTCCGCGCTCCCAGGCTCCCTCTGGCGAGGACCCCGCCCTCGGCGTCGACGAGGGCTCGGGTCGCGTCGCGCGCGACCTGGACCCCAGAGGCCAGAGGTGCCAGGTCGGCCTCCTCCCAGCTCAGGCGCAGGTGTCGAGCAGAGATCTGACCGCGCTCCTCCGAGAGCAGCGCTGGGCTGCCCTCGAGGCGAAGCCGACGCCCCGCCAAGCGCACGCGCTTGGCCTCGGCCTTCAAGGCGCGGGGGCCGCTAGCCGTGACGCCTCCGCGGAGATCTAGGGCCTGGAGAGGCTCTGGAACCGTGAGCGCCGCGCCCGCGCGACGCCGCCCGCTGCGGCGCGCTCGCTCCTCGCTCCAGGCTCCAGGATCCAGGCTCAAGGTGGCTTCGGCCTGGTCCGCGCGAGCTTGGTATTCCTCGCGGACGAGGCCCTTGGTCTTGGTCTTGACGAGCCGGACCAGGTCGAGCCGCACCTCGGGTCCGAACACTCGCCCGCTCTCGGGGTCGAGGGTCAGCTTAGGACCCGAGATCTTCATGGCGCCCAAGGTCGCCACGACGCGTCCTCCAGCGACGAGCTCTCGGCGCTCTCCGCCGTAGCTCAGCTGGGTCGCGCTCAGTCCGCGAGCCTTGCGCAGCTTCCGCCGGGGATCGGACTCTCGTCCGTCTCGCACGAGCTTGAAGCCGCCTCGAGCCTCCAGGCTCTCGAGGGCTGCCAAGGGCCTGCTCCAGGGCAGCTCAGGAGCTCGGGCGGGGCTCGCTGACGCCGCAGGCGCCGAGGCCGAGATCAGCTCAGCCAAGGAGGCCAGGGAGCGGCGCGTGGTCAGGCGGAGGTTCCCAGACTCGAGGAGCCAGGGAACGCCTGGCTTGGGCCGGCCTTCTGCAGCGTCCGAGCGGGCCTGACTCACGAGAGCCTCGAGGCCCTCGACCTCCAAGGTCCGCAAGGGCGCCTCTCCTCCCACGGCCTCCCCGGTCTGGGCCCAGCGGAGGGACTCGAGCCGCAACCGATCGGGTCCTGGTCGCCGCTCCAGCTCGAGGCCTCCACCGATCTCGAGAGAGCGAACCCGCTCCAGGAGGCTCAGGGCCCGGGCCGCTGTCGTGACCTGCGCCACGCCCCCTCCAGCCGGCTTCTCCCCCTGAAGAGGCCGCGAGCCGCTCCAGAGCTGCGCGACAGAGCTGGTCGTGAGCCCTGCGACTCCAGCCAGGTCCACCCGCAGCGAGCCCGCCTGTCCTCGCCAGGTGCCGGTCGGTGGGGCCTGCCCCGTCTTGGCAGGGGCTCGCTCGACCTCGCGGAACTCGAGCTCCTCGAGCGCACGAGCTGTGAGGGTGAGCCCCTCCTCGGCTTCCTGGATCTCGAAGCGCTCGCCGCGCGCCCGGAACCCGGCCACGGCCTCGCTCAGCTCGGCGTTCCGTCCTTCGAGGACGATTCCAGCGCTCGCTTCGAGCTGGAGTCGATCGCCTCTCAGGCTCAGGTCCAGCGCCGGCTGGTCGCGGCGCAGCCGCCCCACGACTCCGCCTTCGAAGCTGAAGGCCTCGGGTGTCGGGCGCTGAGGTCCTTCGGGCTTCACCCCTGAGCTCGGCGCAGGCTTCAAGCGGATCCCCGCCCGCTCGGCTACGAGCTCGAAGCTCCCGGTCCCGACCGAGGCGGCCCCCTCGACCTTCAGCCCTTGGAGGGCCAGGTTCCAGGGCCCCGTGAACTCCGCCCCGGCAGGCGCGCGCGCTCCACGCGGCTCGAGGACTGCCGTCCGCGCCACGCCCTCGATCCCGTATCCGTCCAATGGCCCCCCTCGGAAGGGCCCTCCCCGGACCTGGACGGGTCCTCCGAGGACGATTCGCTCGGCGCTGGCCTGGAGGCTCGTGGCCTCGAGCTTCCAGCGGGCGCCTTCCGCGCCCTCCTCGGCGTACTCGACCACCAAGGCCTCTTGGGTCTTGAGCCTGAGGTCGCTGGGGTGGTCCGGATCGAACCACGCCACTAGGGCCTCACCGCTCAGGCGCAGCCCGCCCCGTTGGAGTCGAAGCGCAGGCCCCAGGTCGAGGCGCACGCGCCGCGCGCCGCCCTCGCCCTCGCTGACCTGGATCCGGGCCCGCTCCGCCGAGATCCGCGTCACCTCCTGGCCAGGCTTTCCGTCGAGGCTGAACAGCTCCAGGCGCGGCTCGAGGACGACCTGATCCTTGAGGAGGTCTGCGGCGTCCGAGGGCCCGCGCAGCCCTGCGCCCGAGAGGCGCCAGCGCAGCCGCCCGTTGAGGTCGCTCTGCTCGACCACGAAGGGGTGGCGGACCTCGCCCGGCTCTAGCGTCGGCTCGGAGGGATCGAGCTGAACGTCTCCTGCCAGGCGGAGCCAGGCGGGGTCCCAGAGCCCCAGCCCGAGGGGGATCACGAAGCCCAGGCTCCCAACCAGGAGAAAGGTCCCCAGCCCGGCTCGCAGCGCGCGGTCTCGGCGTCTCACAGCATGGTCTCTGGCGTCGAAGTCGGGATCACGGAAGGACCCTAGCGGATCGCTCAGACGCTGATGTCAGGGAGTGTCCGGTTGGGGGCGCCGCCACCGTCTTGGCGGGCAGAATGAAGCTAGCCCCAAATCGTGGCTGCGATCGCTCCCAGCAGCAGCACGTAGCCGACTCCTCGCACGCAGCCCCCAGAGACCGGAGCTGTCCGATTCCCCGAGTAGGGGGCGATCGTCATGAGCTGTTCACCGATCAGTTCGCCATGATAGATGCACGCCAGGGGAAGACTCACGAGGCAGAGGCAGAGGGCGCCCTTGTCGAGGCCTTGCCACGCGCTGAGCGCGGCCACCGCTGCCAAGGCGCCCGAGATCGCGACGATTCCTCCTCCCTGACGTCGAATCGTGTAGCCCAGGACGAGGGCCAGAGACCCTCCGAGGAGGGCGGGGATCATGGCCTGTCCCTCCCCCAGCCTGGGAGTCACAAAGAGGAGCGCCAGCCCCGCGAGCTGAAGGAGGTAAGTCGGGAGCACGAGGAACAGCTCAGGAACACCAGAGCTCGTGTTCTTCTCGGCTTCTACTTCGAGGTCGCTATCCACGCTCCCACTCTCCCACAAGCTCGGGACCCGCAACCCCCTCCCGCCCGCCCAACCCGATCAGGGGCCAGTGTCCGCAGTCGCCTCCTCAACCTCTCCCAAGCCCCCACCCGCTCCAAAAGTGCGACGAAGGACACTCGGCCCCGCGCTCACGCAACACGCCAAGATGGGGGGTTTGGGGGGGCGCAGCCCCCCAATAAACCAGCCCCGCGAACACGCAACCCCTCTTCGCCCGCCCAACCCGATC
>Ga0316202_10000796_pt1 | contig 29569 bp, 41 predicted proteins | sample 3monrhotite_MG_FD_204934 | JGI IMG/M metagenome (GOLD analysis project Ga0316202, IMG submission 204934) | Microbial mat bacterial communities from mineral coupon in-situ incubated in ocean water Damariscotta River, Maine, United States -... | ecosystem: Environmental > Aquatic > Marine >...
CTTTGCTATACCTTCTTCCAAGGCATTGACTTTGTCAGCATACGACTTAGCAGCAGCTACCCGATCGACTACAGCACGAGCTGAAGCGTCTGGTGCTGCCTGACGAGCGGTGTTTGCCATCTGTACGGCATGATCTGTAGAGGCGTCATAGGCTGTCTGGTTGAAGACACCTGGTCCTACAGGAGTACCTGGACGCTTGAACTCTGGGTCCCTCTGGATCTTGCCTTTGTTGGCAAGGTTGTTGAGGTGATCCATGATCAAGAGACCCTGCTTATCCTCCATGAGGACTTCAGGTTCTGTCAGGAATGCCTTGTGCTGCTCTGGGGTGATGATACCCTTTTTAAGGAGCTGCAGCATCCCGTTGTCTACTTCGATTGGTGTAAGACCAACCTTGTCAAAGATGCTACTGTCGAAGCCACTGAAGCCTGGGTCATTGTCCAACCTACGAGCTGCCCTGAGGCCTCTGCGTTGTTGGATGTCTGCCTGACGTTCTTTGTTGGCTATGTCGAGACCTGCACGAGCGTTAGCTGTGAGATCCGTAGCGAGCTGTTTAGTGTCACCTACATCAGTACCCAGACTATCTAATACTCTGCCGCGCTTCTTAGCTTCACGGATGATCCTAGGCTTCTTAGAGGAAGGGAATACATTATCTACGGCACGGCCTACTTTAGGAGCATAAGCTGCCCCTATACCAGCACCTATCACAGCACCTGGTACGCCAGTAACAGGGCCACCAAATACACCAGATGTTCCACCAATGGCAGCACCAAATGCACCTCCGATACCTTCGCCTGGTCGGGACTTACCTAAAGTCTCAAACATACCTTGTCCACGAGACTTAAAGCCATCTGTAGAGGCAATCTCTAGATCATAAGCCAGCTTACGGAGTGTTTCCTTTGCCGCTGGTTCAATCTGTAGAGTGTCAATAGCTGATAGGTCTTCAAAGGTGACATGGCGTTGACTGTTCTTACTTTGGCTGAACACAGAGCCTTCGCGCTTGAAGACACTGTTGTATTCAGACTGAGTAATGATACCAGCCTTCTTCATCTCATCGGCAGCTAGGAAGAGTTCGCCTTTGATCTCATCCCATACTGATTTGATGGACCGATTGCGTACTTCTTTCTCAGCGGCGTTGCCTTTGAAGATCCTATCGTTGATCTTCTGCTCCATGCGACGATAGACACGTTCCTCTGCAGCAATCTGCTCTAGGTCCACATCCTTGGCATCAAAGTGTCGTTGGGCTCTGTTATTCTGGTAGCCTTCGATTGCATCTGGAGCTGCTCTTACAGCATCGCCAACAGCACCTACAGTAGGACCTGTGGTAACACCTGCAAGGCCTGCCGCCAGGGTGGCGTCTCCATACTCACCAAGGGATGGACCGCCCCTCTCAGTACCGATACGGGTAGCTGCGAGTTCAAGGTTCTCTTGAGGTATCTCAGTGAGGGTCTCACCTGCGCCCCTTTTAAGGGCCTTCGTCACGAGACCACCTTGAGGGCTACCAAGGGTGATCTTACCAGCCAATCGCTCGGCTGCGGTGATAGCAAGAGCAGTAGGAGCAGCGACTGCGTAGTCACCTCCTGTTGTCTCTTCACGAGAGCGGCCATCGTTGATAGCGCGTTCTGTCGCAATCTCCTCAGTCCTAGAGCCTAGGTACGGGGCTATTGATAGAGGGTTAGTGGCCATTACCATGTCAGGTACACTTGAGAGACCTGTCTGGAGGCCAAATGACAAACCTGCAGGGACCTTCCTGAGACCTGCTGCGTCCTTAACATCCTGAAGGGACGTACTCGGGGCATAAGGGTCACGGCTATCAAGATCTGCTTGGGTCTTGTCAGCCAACCAGCCAGCACCTTTGGAGATGAGTGGGATACCCATCTTCTCAATGCCGCGTTCAAGGTTCTCCGCAATGCGACCTGATCGTTGGTCGATACCTTCGAAGAGGTTTGAAGTTGTCTTCGGTTGTTGTTGTGTTTGGTTTACAGAGGCAACCATCTCATCGACCGCTGCTTGCTGCTCCTCTGGACTAAGCCGAGTGAAGCCTGCATCGACCTCAAACTTGAGGCCGTTGTCCAACTCAATGGTTGCCATACTGATTTCTTTCTATTCTAAGACTTTGAAGCCGATACCAGAGGAGGTAACACCGTTAAGATCCAAAGCGTCTACAGCTTTGCTTGTGATGGCGTCCATGTTGTTTCGGGTATACAACCTGGAGAACTTACGGTAGTCGCCTTGGTAGCGTTCCTGTCGTTCTTCGTTGGTAAGATCATCCCAGGTGTCAACCTTGGCCATGAGCTTGTCCTGACGACGGATCATCATATTGACCATAGCTTTCCAGGTGGCTGGGTCCTGATCAATGTTGGCAATGGCATCTCTTACGATACCGCGCTCACCTTCAGTAACTTGACCTTGTCCTTTGAGGAACTCAACAGCTGCCTTGAGCATCATTTGGTTCTGCAAGGCACGAGCTTCGCCAGTCTTGGAGGCGCTGTAGCCAGAGACATCAAACCCTGACTTCTCTGCCAGGAACCTAGCAAACTGTCCGTGTGCTGTAGATGTTGACTGATCAGCTAAGCTCAGCATCGTCTGATACTGGGCCATGTTGTCTGGGATAGCCTCGTAGGCTAGTGTGTCCAGGGTGATAGCTTCTTGACTATCCTTACCACCAGCTACACGGATGCTTTCGTTACCTTTGAAACCACCTGTGACACCGCTAGGCATGTTAGGGAAGATCTTACCATCGCTTGCACGTTCATAGCTAAGGTCGCCTGTACCAGTGTTACCGATTGGGTAGTAAAGTTCATTGTCTTCACCAACAAATGGGTCCTTAAACTGGCTACGTCCACGAGAGCCTGCAGCTGTCTGTTTCTGCTCAGCTATCAGCTGACGTTCGCGGAAGTCGTTATCCAGCTTCTGCTGTTGGGCCTCTTGCTCCATCCTCAGGTTCTCCTGGAACTGAGCCTGCTGGTCTCGACCCTTCTGCTGCCAAGCCTTAAGAGCCGTGTCGTTACCTAGGCCAGCACCAATCCGAGAAAGAGTTACACGATGCTTGTCATCGAGCTGCCCTGTGAACATAGCCTTCAGGAGGCCTGGTCGCTTAGGCCTAGGAGTGTTCTGATCAGGAGATGTGATCCCCAGGTTCATGAGGGATTGGTTGAGGGTATCGTCTTGATACGTCATAACTGTCCTCCTTAAGATGTTGGGACTGGCGAACCACCCGCAGCAGCCATATCTCCGAGGAAACCAGCAATACCTGGCGTACTCATTGAGTTACTAAAGCTGTTCTGGATTGGCGAACCGATGTGTCCTTGATAGGCACTCAGGATGTCAGTCTCACGGGTGTCGTTACCCTGCCATTTTTGGTATAGCGCATCTAGTTCACGCTGAGCATCAGACTGCAGAACGCCACCAGCGCCCAACAAGGTATTACCCTGTGAGACCCCGAGGTTGTTGGCCATAGCCGCGCCATTCATGCCCATACCCAACAGTCCCTGGAGTTGCCCTGAGGCGCCCAGCTGTGTTGACCTACCGCTGTTCATAGCGGAGAGGGCAGTGTTTAGGCCTTGCGAGTATGCACCGCCTCGGATCTGGCTTGAGATATCTCCGATACGGTCTGCAGCGCCACGTTGGAGGATCGCTTCTGCGCCTCCGGTGCGGCTAGAGTTAGCGTTACCTGAGCCTGTTGCGGCTAGGTTGAGAGCTGGCATGTCATTCTCTGAGAACTGCCTCGTAATATCTCTGGAGGCATTGTCTACCATACCATCGATATAAGGGTTGTTCGCATACTGACTAGCTGAGTTGATTAGGCTTTGCGTTGGGTCTTGGCCTGCCTGGTTGAAGAGGCTCGAGGCAGCGTTACCTGCCTGCTGGCCTCCACCGAGGGCACCAAGGGCTGCCTGGGACGCTCCGTTATAGAGGTCCATGGCACCGCCATTGGCAAAGTTTGTGAGAGAGTTGACGCCCTGCTGCTGAGTACCGTTGATACCAGCATAGAGGTCTCCACCGAACCAAGGAGTACCAGATCGACTGTCATAGAGAGACCTGGCGTTGTCGTAGAGGTTCTTTAGCTCTTTCTTCTGTGGGCGGAATACTTTGCTCCCGCTCTCACTCTCGGAGCCCCCGAGGATGGTCTGCATGAGTCCCATAGGGGTCTCCTAATGTTATATGTGATGTGCTTAGTAGGTTATTTCTGGGTACACAGCGGATGTTGGGGTAATATAATCAACCATCGGTTTGTCTGTATAGATAATAGTTCCCCGAAGGCGTGACCATTTGTTGTCACCACTCTTGAAACCACCAGATACCCAAACCTCTAGAGGTCCAGCATCTGGGTCTATATCAGTAAGGACATGCCTATACCAGACATATGTATTACCGCCCTCATGGTTTTGGTTAGCTAGGAGTATATTACCATCTTGCTCAATCCGATAACCTGGCAAGAGGCCATGGGGCGATGCAGCCTCATTCTTGATCTCAAGGCCTATACGAACGTCCCCAGCTCTTGTGAGATGGATGTTCTTCATCAAGACATATACAGTGCCGTCTTGTTGAGCAGTCTCAGTGTTCTCTGCAACGATATGCTGTGAAGTATAGGCATTGGCAGATGTTGAACGTCTGTTGAGGAAGTCACCAGAGGCCTCGATGTTAGTCCCGTTGAAGCGTAGGTAATGCTCATCGTTCTTGATGGACATCTTGTAGACGCCTGAGACGTTACCGAGGAATATACCATTTCCTGTGTCGTAGGCCGTAGATCCCATCCGAATGTTACCACTCGCGCCAAGCTCCATGGATACGCCCATGGCACCTGCGAGGAGCTTCGATAGGGTAAGCTCTTTGATGTTGGCGTCTTTGATGTACGTGACACCACCGTCTACTTCGAAAGGTGCTCCACCATTAGTGGCACCCTCAGTGATCTGGAACTTGTCGGCTACAATAGCAAACGTCGAGGTCGCCCCATTGTTGGTCGAGGAGAACCCTGAGATATGTCCGTTGACGTCTAGGTCGAGACCATAGGACGCTTCAGCAATACCTGTAACGCTATTAACTCCGACCACAAGGGATCGTGTTGCACGAGCGTAGCCTCCCAGGCCAAGTACTTCTGTACCGTCGAGAACGTGTGAGCCTCTGACTAGCGTGATACCATCAATGTCGATGACCTTGCCAGCTGCCAGAGACGCTGTACGCATTGTAAAACGAGGGCCTGTGATAGCTCCGTTCAAAGTGCCTGTCGCTGTTACCCAAGTCCAAGTAGAGGTGCTTCCTGCTAGGACGAGGTCAAGAGGTCGTCCGCCTGCGCCTGGAATACCAAATGTCTTAGGGCTGGTGTCGGTGTTCTTATACCAGAGACCGATAGTCCATGTTTCACCATCTTTAGGATTAGGCCAACCATCGCCAGCATCAGTTGCTGCGTTGTCAGCGTTCCAGAGAGCACCCCATTGTGCCAAGTTTTCATCAACACGGGCATGATAGGTCCCAGACTTGGGCGTACCTGCTGTACTGTGTGTTGTTACACCTGTACTGGCACCCCAAGGGATCGAAGCGTTCTCACTGTTGATGAACTCATTGACAAGGCCACTAGAGACGGATGCTTCGAGCGTGGTGATATCAGCAGCATTAGCTGAGATCAGACCCGCCTGAGTGACGTTGACTGTAGTCTCAAGGGTTCCAATAGCTGAAGCATTTGCAGCAACACCTGTAGAGCCGTGGTTGACTGTAGTCTCTAGGTTGGTGATTGCTGAGGCATTAGTTGAGATAGCCCCAGCCTGGGTGACATTGACAGTTGTCTCTAATGTACCAATGGCCGAAGCATTAGCTGCTACACCAGTAGAGCCATCATTTACTGTAGTTTCAAGTGCATTGATAGCTGAGGAGTTGGCAGAGATAGCTCCAGCATTTGTGACATTGACAGTTGTCTCAAGGGTTCCAATAGCTGAAGCGTTAGCTGCAACACCAGTAGAGCCATGATTGACTGTAGTCTCGAGAGCGGTAATAGCAGTAGCATTTGTACCAATACTACCAGCGTTATTACTGATAGAGGTCTGCATGGTTGAGAGTGCAGTTGCACCAGCATTGTAACCTGTGGATGGATCATCCAAGGCACTTTCGATGGCCGCAATCTCAGCCTGCGCTGTCGAGAGGTATGTGCCTCCCGCATTATAACCAGTAGACGGATCATCGAGTGCTGCCTCTACGTCATCTACGGCTGCTTGTGCAGCTGCAGCGTCAGCAAGAGCAAACTCATCGAGTACTGTCCAGGCTGTTCCATCATAGAAGTAGCCTCGGTCAGTGCCACTCCCTGGGTTCCAGGGACTGATGGCGATCCTGATCATACCTCTGCGAGGGTTCTCAGGGGCATTGTCTGCAATCTGAACTGCAGCATCGGAGAGATCTTGTGCGGTCTCCTCGATGTTCTGCAGTTCCTTGTCGAGGTAAGACCTATCGCTCTCTTCGAACTCTGATCTGCCCTGGCGCTTGTATGGCCGAACAAATAGGTCCTTGATCTTGTTGATAGGCATTTAAGTAGTCCTTACCTGAATGAGTTGAGGCTCAGCGAGATGTCTGCACCAGCCAACTCAAAGTCTTCAGCGTCAGTCTTAGTGAACCGAAGCCCTAAGTACTTACCGCCTGCCCTCGAGTTGAGCTTGTAGTTGGTGTAAGGATCATAATCCTGGGCAGTCTCCCAATTGGTACTGTCCTGGGGATACATAGATCCACCGAACTCACACTGGAGGGTAGAGAGCTGAGAGAAGACCTTGACCTGTGGGTACACTGAGTGCAGTACCTTGTAGCCAGCGAGGTTGATCCCTAGCTCATCGAGGTCAATCTTGGTTCTCTCTACGAAAGCAGGCTTGATGACTGCAGTGTCGAGAGGAAGCTGTACCAGGGAGCCGTAGTCTATAGGGTCAAAGGCATAGAGCTTGTCACCTACAATGGAGTTTCCGGCCGATGGCCTGTTGGCAATCACTGTAGTCCTATTCTGACCATCCTCCTGAGACTGGTACTGCCCACCATAGGTGGCGTAGGTCTCTGTGGCGAGGGTCGTGTAGGTCTCTGCAGTGAGGCTGAAGGTCACGTTGAGGTGGGACGCTGAGCACACATTGGGCATGTCCATAAAGGACCAAGAACCGTTATCGTAGTTGAACACTGCTGCTCTATTACAATAATCAGTATCTCTCCAACCTGCGTCAGCATCCTGCGCGTTATAGCAAAAGTACACTGACTTCAGGATAGGGTCGTGGAAGACAAAGAACTTGTCTCTCTTGGCATAGTTCAGCTCACTGAACACCTTGTCACGTACCTTGCCTGCAGCCAGGGATCTCTTTGATATGCCATCGTGGACATAGAGATCGTTTCTACCGAACACATAGTGGAGGCCTGACACTTCTACAGCCGCATTAGTATTGATTATGCCATCATCATTGAATAGCCTGCGGAATGAGAAGACAAAGCGTCCACCGTTGTACTCCATGAGGTGTACCTCCTCGTCTCCATAGAGAACGAAGGCACCCTTAAGGACTAGCCCATCCAAGAGCTGTCCCTTCATCTCAGCTAGGGGTGTTTCCCCTGCCAAGGTTGTTGCATCTGCCTCATCCCAAGAGGCTGGAGGAGCCCCTACCTGGCTTTGGTCTGACCATTTGACCATCGTAGGGTATTCAACGGCACTCTTAGTGATGTTGAGGGCTACCATGAAGTCCTTGTAGCCTCTGAGAGACTTACAGCGCCAACCACTGTCCCAGTCTGGTAGACTTGAGAACTGACTGTCGCTAGGACCTAAGTAAGCAGGCTCGTGAGAGGCTCTGTTGATGTACACTACTGACCCGTGGTTGGCCCCAGTGAAGGGGAGGTCATTGGTGGCCCCTGAGTAGCCTGCAGGGGAATAGTCCGTAGACGTCCCACTCTGCCACTTGTAGATGGTACCATCATCCTCAGTATGGATGAGGTAATCATTGCCTGTGTTAGGGGTCACCCCAAAGATGAACCTTGGGGTCGTCCCGAAGTCATCCTCAGCTGTCCTGAAGCCTGGAGCTCTCAGTACTTTACCATCCTTGAAGCGGATGTTGTTACCTTTAGACCATGCGTGAGGCGGCAGGTCGTAAGGGTGTAGGTCTGAGATGATACCAAGATCACCCCAACGCCTAATTGGAATAGGGGTCGGCATCGATGAGGCCTCCATAGAGAATATATTCTAAGGTCTCCTCAGGAGACACTTTGGTGGGATCTGAGGGTGTAAGCTTGAAGCCTATGGGATGCTCTAAGGGAGCCTCTTCATGGATCTCCATGGTGTAGTTGAGGCGGTCCCAGAGATCTTCCTCCCAGTCGTCATCGCTAGATGGTTCTCTTCCAGATGTGTACACCAACATAAGGCTGCTCCACTGCAAAGGCTGTGTCGCCTCCAGTTTCATCCGTGTGAGGATAGACAGCATCAGTCTTAGAGGAATTAGAGGTGCCTGTGGTGTAGCCATTAACTGCAGACGTAGAGCCATCTAGGCTGTCCCAGGAGCTGCTAGCGTGGCCTGTACTCACCCGTACCGCTGAGGCGTGACTGTGAGCTGGCAGCTCTGCTGTCAGGAGGGTGTGAACATACTCACCACCCTCTTCAGCTAGAGTGAATGTCTTGGCTACTGCATTGCTGTCAGTGCCCTCACCTACGCCTACAAGGACCCTACCAGCTGCGTGAGCTACCCACGTACCGAACCCTAGGAGGGTGGCAGGGTTGGTGGCTACGGCCGACAGATAGAGAGATCCTACAGGGAAGAGAGCCTGGATGGCTGTATTCCTGGCGGTGACCTCAGCTGCGACTGCGGCGTCCTGAGAGGCCTTGGTAGCTGCGTCTTGTGGATCTGAGGGGTCACCTACGCCTGTAAGCTTGTTGGCGCCCAGAGGGATGTCTGCGGTGGCTGGTATGGTACCGTCAGCCTTGAGGAAGCCTGCCTCGATAGCGGTGGCTCGGGTCTCCAGGGCGTTGATCTCGGTGTGGGTAAGGGTGACTGCCCCTTCGATATTAGGGAAGGTAGCCAGTAGGGTGGACTTGATGAGCCTCATGTGGTCGTCAGCCTGGGCTACCCCGTCAGTAGAAGCGGGGTTGGAGGCATTGAGGCCATCAATAAATGTAGCGGTTTCTAGGGCCATCAATGGGCTCCTTTAAGTTGTATGGGTGGAACTGTGGGTTGTGTGGTTGCTTTCCAGGTGTGATCCTGGGGGTGTCACTCAAGAGAGCTGAGTAGGAACAACAACAACAACGAGCCTTTAGTCCCTCTTTTTGAATTGGATCTGAGACATAAGGGGTGTGGGGGCCTGGAGCTCCCATGGGACCCTGATTGCTACACTCATTCATTGATCTATGAGCTGGCACCCTAGCGTTCCCGTGGGTAACAGCGGATGTCTCCTCCCCTGCATAGTGTAACCTTAGGTGCGCTCACTGTGTCCATTGATTGGCTTAGCTCAGGCTGGATTGGTGATACATTTTTATTGGGCCACCCACAGGTCAACCTCTATCACTGTGGGCCTCACCAATAGCAACACACCAAGTCACCGCCGTGGTTGGGCTGAGGAAGACTGAGGATGCCACCATAGGGTCTATAGCTGGCCTGTAGGTTGTCATCATCGATGATCATCACCTAAGAGGCATCACACCAAGGTGGAGGCTATAGGGCTTACAGGGCGGCTCTGGATGGCTGTTGGTGAGAGGCAGTTCCCTGGTAGAGGCAACAGGGCACACCACTACGTGGGCCACCTGGTGTATAGCAGGGAGGGAGGGAGGGCTTGGGCTATTACTCTATAGTTTCCCAAAAACGTCGAATAGTGTTATTCACTTAATGATATCAATAGGTTGACTAAAAAAAGCCCCCAAGGCACCGTTAGGTGTCTCAGGGGCATAGTGTATGGCTAGTGGGCGCTCTTCAGGCGTATCTCTTGGGAGGCCTGGAGGAGTATATGAGCCAGCTCAGTGACTTCCTCAGGCTTCAGATAGAGGTAGTGTGTGGCTTCACCAGTGTCCTCTTGCATCTCATAGATGAGGGCACCAGGGACGTAGTGAGGAGGGTCACCTAAGGCTGGAGCTGTAGTCCTGACACCTAAGGTTGGTGTGGTGTCTAGGGTGTACTTATTCATCGGCACTCTCAGTCCCTCCTGTAGCATCCGCCACTGGACGCAGCAGGGTGATTGCTACACTGAGTGTATAGACATGCTCACTGCCATCGTCATTCTCAAAGGCACCTGTGATCTCCATACCTGCAGCCTTGTCCTTGGACATCACCTTCATGAGCTTGAGGGCTATCTCGCCTAGCTCCTCAGGTGTCATGTTGGCCTCTTCCAGGTTGATCTGGTGGCGTACCTCAGGCTGAGGCACTGGTGAGGTCTCTCCGTTGATCTCAGGTATCACCTGCAGGATGTCTGGTGATAGGGTTTGGTTCTTGGGTTCAGTCATAGGTCTCTCCTATACTCCACAGCTGCCACCACCCTTAGTGATATCGCAGATGTCGTGTGTTTGCTCAATGAACTCCTGGCCTACCTTAGAGATAGCCTCAGAGTACGGAACACTTGTCAGTGGCTGTCCACCTCGAGCTCCGTCTGGGTAACACGTAAAGCCTCTCAGTCTTGGTGCGTAGTGCGCCAAGGTCTTAGCGAAGTCCTTCACTGTGTCTGGGTTGTTGCTGTCTGATCCCCATGCTTCCATGTTGATAGTCGAGCTGATAGCCATGTCCACATAGTCCTGGACATCTGCCTGGAACTTAATGCGTCTCTCATAGTCTCTGGCTAGGTCCACACTGCTCTCAATGCTGTCTGGATCTACATCATACCTCTCAATGAGGGACTTGGCTGCGTTATCTACGACATACTGATAGGCCCACTCTGTGCCGCCCTTTAGGTATCGTCGCTTGTAGGCTGTGGCGTATATTGGCTCAATGCCAGTAGTTGTTCCTGCGAGAATGCCAATAGTGCCTGTAGGTGCCACTGCTCTTGTTGCGACAGGCTCTGATACGCCAAGCTCATTGGCAGTACGTCTAGCAGTATCCGTAGAGACTGAGCTGTAGACTTGTAGCCACTCTCGAAGCTCATCATCGACCCCATAAGGTTTTCCTCTCTGTACCAACCATTCGTGGACACCCATCAGGCCGAGGCCTAGGCGTCTGTTCTTGGCTCTCACCTGCCCCACCTTCTCGTAGGGCATATCTGCTCTCAGGGTTCCACATAGGAGGAACTGAGTGGCGAGGTTAGCGATGATGCCAAACTCATAGACACTGTCGATCCTTGCCATGTTGAGGGAGCCTAGGTTGCAGACGTCACTGTCATCTGAGGAGGTAACCTCAGTGCAGGCGTTGCGTCCTGTCTCTCCCTCATGTTCATGGAAGTTGAAGCTGAAACCAGGCTCAGCTGTCCGCATTGCCTGCTCTACGTTCTTAAGGAAGACGTTGTTGACCTTATGTCCTTCGACCCACTTGGTGTCATAGTTCACACTGATGTTGGTCATGTCGAGAGGACACCTGAAGTTGAAGTCTTCACCCTTAGCGTCAGCATACGTCTTACCTGGGGCACCAGGCAGGGGTAGCTCATCCCAGTTCTTGATGGTGAGAAACTTTTCTATGTCACCATGGTCCCAATCGAGGGAAGCATACATAGCTGACCGCCTGGAGCCACCTTGCATGACATGAGTGCCAATACCGTTGATCATCTCCATCTTAGGGATAGGGCCAGACGCTAGACCACCAGTGCGACCTAGGGGAGCTCCCTCAGGTCTGTACACAGAGTAGTCATTGCCTATGCCTCCACCAGTCATGAGGGCTCTCTCAGCTTTCCAGGAGAGGTATGCCCAGTCTTCCCTGGTGTCTTCCTCAGACTTGAAGATGTAGCAGTTGTTGTAGAACTTCACCTCACGACCAGCGTAGTAGATGTAGCGTCCACCTGGCATGAACTTGAAGTCCCTGATGGCCTCATAGATGGCGTGTACTGTGTCTTTGGGTAGTAGTCCTCCGCAGATGGCCTCTGCTATCACCCAGGCTCTCTCATCCCAGGTCTCATACTTGGTGAAGGCGTACTTGTTGTAGAACTGTGTCTCACTCCATTGGGAGTTAAACTGTGGGTTCATGTTGCTTATGAATGTCACGTTTGGTCATGATCTCTTTGTTATTGGTTCAGGCTTGTTGCACAGGTTGGATTACTGCGTGTTGATCCCCATCATACTTCGTCGGGGTATCCCCGAAGTAATACACTAGAGGATAATAGTGTGTTCGCATGTTAAAGAGGTCTACGAGCTTCTGCTTGTCCTCTGACACGGCGATCAGATCCTTCCACTCGTAGTAGTCGTAGCTTAGTTCGAATAGTCCGTATACCACAGGCATCAGTGTCTCTCCCTATCATTTAGTGCTACACAGATGCGGTTGGCAAGCTCCATATCGAAGCACTCACATACCACAGCATACTCATTAGCTCTTATTTGTCTCAGGGTATCAACTACAGTTGCATCAAAGCAGCAACCATGCCCTAGCTCTGAGCCTTCTCGTGTCTCGTATCTGTTCACCATATTGCTTTACCCATAGTCATACGGGTCTCCTGTTTGAGATAATCGAAATCATCAGGGTTCATCTCTTCGTTGGTCTTGATGAACTCCCCGAAGGCAATCCAGTCGTTGAGGATCTCGTTGTACTCCATGACCATGCGCTGAAGGATAAGCATCTCTTGCTCGATCTCCTCAGCCTCTAGTCGGCCATCATGAAGTCCATCTTGGTATGCATCATGTGGGTCATCCCATCCCATTACGTCCACCATCCCCAGCGTGTGGACAGATCTGCGGCGTTAGGTATCCTGTCAATATCATATGATCTGCTCCGGGCTCTGCTTATACTCTCACCCTCAGGTAGCGTATCCACCTCGAGCTGTGCCAAGTAATCCTCTAGGATATTGATCCGATCACGGATGTAGTGGATGTCTTCGTCAGTTACACTCATCTTTTGGTTACCTCTTAGTCGTAGATCTTAGCGTCTTCCCTGGTAGGGTAATGCGCCGACAGTTTCATCTGGTCCCAACCATAGTTGATACCCTCAGTCTGTCTGAGAGGACCACCACCTGACCAGTAGGGGTTGAACCATACATACTCTGTCTCCTGGACAGTGTTCTGCATATAGGCTGTGGTGTGCGCTATGACTACCTTCATGTTGATACAGTGGGCCTCTCCCTCAGTTACCTGGGGGAGAGGGTTTGTCCTGATGTCTGTAGCAATATCAGTACACTGAGTTACATTCTCGACGTATATCAAGGATGGTGTAACCGTGCCACTGATCATCAGCCACATGAAGACAGCCCACTCTGTTACGAGAGGCATTGGGCAATCAGCTGCTGTCTAGCGGTTGCCTGGTTGTTAGGGTCGTAGAGGATCTCACAGACACCCTCGACGGTAACCGTGCCTCCGGTGCCATCTGGGTAGTCTACAGTCTTGTCTACCAGTGTACAGAAGGCTGAGGACTTCACAACCCATCCTACTTGCCCGAAGTCTGCAGCCTGGCTGGTCTCAGCCTGTCGGTAGATATCCTGAAGGCCTGAGGCCTCCGCTACACAGGTAGCAGGGTCTACATCCTTGATGATCTCTGTAGCGATGGACACCAAGGAGCCTTCACCACTAGGAACCTCCTGGAAAGAGAACTTGTGCCCTACAATGGTACCCACCTGCACCTGTTTGGTACCAGCAAAGGCCAGCTCAGTGATCACGCCGATCATCAGGAGGGCCACGAAGATAGACATGATGGCCAGGAATAGGTTGTTGATTGAGTAGCGCGATGGCTTTGGTTGTTGGTCGTAGTTCATATCTCGCAGTCTCCTCTGAGATAGTTGATGCGCCACTGGATACATTCCTGGGCCTTCTCTAGGTCCCTGATGGCACTTTCGTTCAAAGGACGGGTATCACTGTCATCGCCTTTGTAGTTGTCTAGGTCTGGGTACTTCTTGAAGCCTGCCCTCATCACATACTTGATGGCAAAACACATCCACCCAGGCAGATCGTTCCGTAGGAAGAATGCTTTGGGTTGGATCTTGTAGCGGGTGTACCAGGAGGGTGTCTTGATGACATCCTCCATGGCATCTCTCAAGGTCTGAGCCTCGTGATGTGCTAAAGGCCTAGGTCTCTTGGTATAGTCGTTTGCCTTGTCCATGAGGCTTCTCCTTAGTATATTCCTGTGACTTCTCAAGGGCCATCTCCAGGCGAACATCAGCGTACGCCCTAGCCTTAGAGACTGAGTAGATCCTGCTGGTTAAGCCAAAGGCAGCACTGCGCCAGCCAGTACATTCAGCCATCCAAGCAATATCCTCGTCAGAGTGGGTATCAATCTGCTGCCATTGAGGGCTCTCTGTCATTAGGCTCCAAGCTTTACCAATGTGGTTGATAAGCTCTTGTATGATAGCCTCTTCATTCCGCTCTAAGGCGTCCATAGGATCACCTCCTGTTTATCTTTGTTCCAATCGTCAAACCTCAAGATCCTGGCGAGGCGCACCTGTGTCAGTGCATCCTCCTCAGTCAATCCATTGGCTATGAAGGCCTGCTTCACCTTCTCCCACAGGTTCACCCTGGCCACCCCTTCGAGGAGCTTCTCAGCCTTCTTAGGGCCTATGCCTGGTATCCCAGGGTAGTTGTCCACCTGGTCACCTGTGAGGGCCTGAGTGAACATGTAGTGGTCTGCTACAGCGTCAGTGATGAGCTCAGGGTCATTGCCTTCGATCCATGTGAGACCTGGGATGGTCTTCATGTCCTTGTCTACAGACCAGATGATACCCTCATAAGGGCTGTTGGGGTTGGTCTGCATGATACCAAGGACGTCATCAGCTTCGAGGCCTGGACGGATCACCACCTTGTCCTTGAAGTCCTCTTCGATCCACTCACGGAATGGAGCCATGCCGATAGGCTTACGCTTGGAGCTTCTGTTCATCTTGTAGTCTGGGTACAGACCTTTCCTGAAACATGGGACACTGCGGTCTGTCAGGCAGATGTAGTATGGGCGACCTTGGACAATGTTGTTGACCGCATTCGTGAAGTACGTCTTGGCCTTCCCCAGGTCACAAGAGATGGCCCACACATCACTAGGTTCACCCTCGTCATCATTGAGGCAGATCTCATGCTCTGAGGTGATCAGTGCTCGATAGACGAGTATGTCTCCATCGATATAGATGGCTTGTGGTTTACTCGTCATCTTCACGCCCCATAATGAATGGGACAACAGCAGTCATAAGGATATCCCAATCCTCATCATCCATACCAGTAACGATAAACTCACGGTCAGCTGGTGATAGGTTAGGCCATACATCTTGGATCAGCTCACCACCTTCCCAGCGGTCAACCTCCTCTTGGGTGATAGGCAGATCCTTATAGACTGTCACGCCGGGTAGTGTGAAACTCTCTCTGAATACTCTCATAATCTCTCCTCTTCTTCCAGCCAGCACAGCCCACCCTTGGTTACTCTCCAGGTGTCACTGTACATGCCAGGTTCTGTCCTTGTACTGATGAACCCATTGCAAGCCAGGGCGGCGATATATGACGCCTCAGCTCGAACTAGGTCACTCTTGGTCTTCTGTGGGTTCATGTATATGTAGTGCAGTAGGTCCAACTGGAGGCAACAGTCCGCCTCCAGCTCGTTCTCTATGGTCCACTGAGGGATAGCACTAGTGGGTGTCTGCCCAAGTTCGTCCATAATTGTACTCCGCGTCTGTTGGTATCCGAATGCCGAGGTTCTCTCCAGCTGTGAGTGCTGCTTGAACCATGGCTTCACCAAGCTCTTCAACCATGGTGTGCCTCACAGCAACCTGGATCTCGTCATGTACCCAGGCAAGGATGCAGTATTGACCATCCCACCCATGCTTGTAGCCTCGTGCGTCCATCTCCCTGACAAACTCAATGATCCACCGCTTACTGACGATTGCACCACAAGACTGTAGGAGGAAGTTGAGGGCACTGTGGCTAGACCTAGGCTCGATGATGCGGCCATCAATGCCTTTGATGTAACCCTGGTAGCCAGCCTTCTCTTTAACTGTTTCAATGAGGGTCTTAAGTGCAGGTAATGTCTTGAGGAACTTGGTCCTCATTCTCGTACCAGCAGCTGTCTGCTGTTCCTTGGTAGAGGTAGGCTTCAGGATAGACCCAAGCTTGGCGTTACCAGCCCCATATATGAAAGCATAGATGAACGTCTTTGCATCATCCCTCCCCTTGTCAGCCTCATGACCTTCAGTCGTTGTGTAGAGCTGCTTAGGGATACCAGCAGCCATTTGGTTGACTACGTGGATATCTTCTTCCAGGACCTTGTCACCATAGGCTCCTTTGTCCCATGCAGCCATGTAATGGGCCAGACACCGCAGCTCAATACCACTGAGGTCACACCCCACCAAGGACCACCCTGGAGGCACCGTGAAGCCTTGCCGACACTCTGTGCCCATCTCAGACCGAGGGGCTGGCACCTGTGCTAGGTTAGGGCTTGAGTGTGTAGCTCTGGCTGTAGCAGCACCGTTGGTGTTGATCCTGTGGTGGATCTTGGCAATGCCATCATCCCCTGTCTTGCACATCTTGAGCCAGCCTGTGTAGCCAGTTGCAATCTGTGCTAGGCGCTTGTTGAGGAAGAACACCTTACGGATCTCCTCAGCCTCAGGGATGCTCTTACCGAGAGCTTCAAGGAGATCATCGTCAAGCTTAGGATCACCCTTGATCTTGACACCATCCTTGGTCTTATCCTTACCAAACTCCAGAGGTACCCACCCAAACTCATCCACCAGGATCTTAGCAACATGCCGCCTGGAGGTTGGGTTGAACTTCTCCTCCTTGTACTGCTTAATAATGACACCCTCTTTGTAGCCAAGGGTCTTGTTGTCACGCTTAGGAGTGAAGTTCCTGTGGAAGAACCTGACAGTACCAAACTGATCCTGCAGTTTCCTCTTGAGGTCCTGCATCTCTGACCTGATCTCTGTCTCAAGCTTCTCGAGGTGCATGACGTCGATAGGGAAGCCATTACGTTCGATCTGAGAGGTGATGAAACCTAGCTCCATCTCATAGTCCAACCACTCATACATGGTGGTGGCAGTAAATCTCTTGGACCCTTCCAGGAACCTGAAGAGACGTCTGTTGGTGATGACATCCTGCTCACAGTAGATCTGCATCTCTGGTGACCAGTTGTCGAAGCCATGCTCATATTGGATCTTGTGAACACCTAGGCGTATGCCCCAGGCCTTCAATGCGTGACTGTTGACCAGACGCACAGGAAACAGCTCAGGGTCTCTACGGTACCTAGGGAAGTCCTGCTTACGAAGATCAGGGTACAGACACCTGGCCATGATCAAAGTGTCAATGACTTTGCCTCTGTAGGTCCACCCTGGGACAAGCTTGTTGATGACTGGTATATCGAACCCGATGACGTTGTGGCCAATGATGACATCAGCCTCGCCTAAGATCTTAAGACCCACCTCAATAGGTAGGCCCCAGGCTGCGAAAGGCTTAGCCTGTAGTCTATCAGAGCAAGAAATAATCTCACCAGTGTCTACGTCTTGCAGCACCAGTGAGTGGATGCGAGTGCATTCAGCTAGGAAGCCATCACACTCTAAGTCAAAGATGTATCTACTCAGTGTACGTCTCCTTCTGTCTCTCTTCTCATTGTCCTTCTCCATTCAGTGCAGCAAGAGCGAGGGCTCGATATTCGTGAGCATCAGCCTCGCTTAATCTTTGCAGCGCATCATGCAACCGAGTGTTCTCTGCCTGTAGTTTTGTGACACGCCGTGACCAGGCAGCCTCAAGATCATCAATCGATTTATTGCAATCAACTAATTTTATCATCCGCAACAGGGTGTTCTCTTCCTTGAGCTTGGTGCGGCTTTCTGACATGAGCCACAGATCTTTTTCTTGCTGGTCGGTTTCCTCTTGCAGTTCTTTGACCACGCTCAGGTCTTCTCGGATAAACTTGACAGGCTCTGCACCGCAATCATCACATGCGTCCAGCCTATCTTTGCACCACAGCCTCCCCTCGGATTGGTATTCCTGACATAATGGTTGTAGCCAAATATGCTTGTGGTCTTCTGTCTCACTGGTCTCAGAAGTCATTGATCATCTCCTCCCCTTCAAAGTTGTCATCACCTTTAGGTTCCTCCACCTCAGCCAGCCTCCCAGTGTCAGCATCAAACTTGAGCCAACAGCCAGTGCAGCCATCCTCGCCAGTAAACCTATTCTTCAAGACAACTACCTCCGTATAGTTCCTGAGGCTGTCATCCTTCTTGTTACGCTGTAGGCCTAGCACCATGTCACTCAGCTGAGAGATAGCCTGAGAGCCACGTAGGTGATTGAGGTTGATCTCCAAGCCCTCCTCAAAGCCTTTGTCAGAGGACGGACGTTTAAGATGAGACACAAGGAACATGCCGCAGCCTGTCTCCTCACAGAGGGACCTAAGCTTCGTCATGGCGATGTCGATAGACTTACGTTCATCAGCTACAGCCAGCCCTGATACCACAATGCTGAGGTGATCAAGGATAATCCAGCGGCAACCAAGTGTGACAACCATGTAGCGGATCTTACCCAAGAGCTTGTCAACATCTGTCGATCCGAAGTGATCATAGAGGTACATCCTGGGTACTGCTCCAACCTCCCCCTGCTTTGGGAAGAGGCCTGCGTGTGCCTTGAGTAGTTCTTCATCTGAGATATCCTCTCTGTCGATGGTCACTCGCTTGTTCATGTGGATGCCTAGGAGCCTGTCTTGGGTAAGAGCAGCACTCTCCTCCAGCATCATGACCCCTACAGTCTCCTTGTGGTCTCTGTAGAGGTGGTAGGCAATCTCTCCGCATACTGCGGACTTGCCAATACCAGTGCCTGCACACAAGGTAACGAGCTCACCTTGTCTTGCTCCCCTGGTGATCTTGTTGAGACCTTCCCAGGGGTACGGCAGGCTGTCTTTCTTCCTGGCTGGATCTGTGATGACGTCTGCCAGCTCAGCCATATCCAGGACACCGTCAGGACGGTATTCCTTGGCATCCCACATGGCCTGCATCAGCTGCTTACCTTTGCCTGCCTGCAGCATGTCACATGGGTCTTTGAGCTCGAGGTGAGCAATCTTGATGCACTTATGGTGAGGAGCCAGGGCCTCAGCAGCCTTCTGGACACCAATGGTACCAGCCTCGTCATTGTCAAACATGAGGATGACTTCTTCGAACTGCTGGAGGTACTCAAGTTGAGCCTGGAGTTGCTTGGCTGCATTGCCAGCGCCATCAGTGACACTGACAACTGGCCACTTGTCATCTTGATAGGAGCTGAATGCCATGCAGTCTAGAGCTCCCTCAGTGACCACCAGGCGGCGTCCTTTGTTCCATAGGTGTTGGCCAAAGAGAGTGCCTTTCTTGTGCTCACCGAGCCACTGGAAGCCTTTGGAGGCAGTCCTGAGGCTTTGAGCTACAACAGTGCCTTTGACGTCTCTGATATTGGCTATGTGGACTGGTTGTCCTCTGTAGGTACCAAACCTGTAGTCAAACTTGCGGCAGGTCTGGGAGCTCACCAGTCGTTTGGGGATACCTTCTGTCGGCACATGGCCTTCGATAAGGCCTTCTTGGATCTTGATGGCTTGACCTGTTGCCTGAACAGGTTGCTCTCCAGAGCCTTGTGCTGCCCCCTGCCTTGTTTCGCAGGAGAAGCAGTAGGTGTGGCCATCGCTGTAGGTTGCTTTGGCGTCAGAGCTGCCGCAGTCTTCACAGGGGAGGTCTGATTGGATGATGTGGTTTTCTTCATAGGTCTCTTCTAACGCAGCTTCCAATGGAGCTCTCCTCTTGATGTGTGCATGGATTTTCAATGAGTATCTGACAAGCCTGGGAGTTGAACCCAGAGACCATAGGTTCCCTCAAGGTGATGGCCCTAGAACCGCTAGGTGACCTGAGGATGATCTGCAGTACCGCTGCACCTGCCACAAGTGCGCCCTCCCCAACTCATCAGGGAGGACGTCTTTAGCTACTCGGCAGTAGCCTTCCGTAAACCTCTAGACACCCCTTTAGCGTCACGCTTCCGGCTGCGTGTGGGTTTAACGAGTAGGTCTAGAGGCTATCTAGTTAAGCAGCAAACTGAGGCAAGGTCCGGTGGACCTGAGCCCACCTACGCTCTGCCACAGAGCCTTCTTTAGTTCCGTCTACGGAGTACCGAGTGTACCGCTTGCCAGTCACAGGGTTGGTCTTACGTTGACGCTTGATGTTAAAGCCAACCTCCTCGAGGTCACACACACGGCGACTGAAGGATGCTGAAGTGATGTCGAGGTCCAGGAAGGCCTCACGGTTGCTGATAGAGCCGTTGTTCTTGATGAACTGCAGGATCTTGTCAGTCAGGATCATGTTACGCATATAGTCTCTCCTTTTATACGAAATGTTTTGATGGAAACCCGAGGATCATATCCACGAGCTTTGATGGATTATCTAGGCGATAGAAGGTGTGGTCTCCTATGGTCACCTGAGGTTTGGCGTCCACAGCCCAGCTCACGCTGTCAGCGATAGAACTCACCAAGTAGTGGTCACAGCCATCTGTCGGATCAAACCCTCGCATAACATACTCAACGATCTGAGAGATGTCTTGGTAGGGCAGCTCATCTTTACTGAGAGCAAGAGCTTTGTCCCTGTTGGGGTCATTGTCGTTCCAGCATGAGAACTGCCACGGCTTTAGACAGACGTCCTTGATGGAGTTGCCCCACCAGGATGTCCTTGAGGTGACCCTGTTGAGGATCACAGCAGCCACTGCCGCCTGCCCTAGCCTACTCTGGTTCCTAGCCTCGGCCCACACAGTGCGGACCATGAGGTCGTGCTCTTGGAGTTCGTATGGGTTATCCATTAACTTCTTCGTCCAACACCTTGAAGAACTCAGCAAGGTCTGTAATGCTTTCCTTCATGACACCCACAGTCGGTTTGGTGGTAGCCCCCAAAAAGATATTCACGCAGTTGGTGACTTGGTCGACCACAGCGTTGATCCTGGTACCACCCCTGGTATAGGACTTTAGGCTATCCAATGGTCCCCGTCTTGGTTCCACTGGTAGATATGTTTTCTCGATGTCAATCATGATGTAAACCACTCCTCTGGTATTAGTTTGTCAGCATACAGATAACCATGCTTCTCACACCACATTGCATAGGTGGTCTTGGAGCCTTTACGGATCTTTTCGCCGCTCCTGGAGAAGACAAAGCGTATGTCTAGTTGGGGATGCTGAGACTTGATCAGGAGCTGCTTCTTCCTGTCGTCAGGCAGGAACCTGCCCTTGGTCTCAACGATGAAATGCTCTTCGAGCCACTTCTTGTTACTCCACCAATTATCATCCTCAGGCCACCAAACCTCTCCTCGGTCATACCGCAGAAAGATGTCAGGTGTGTACTTGTGGAATGTAAGAGGCTTGCAATAGGGAAGCTTCATGGTCTCAAAGATGTAACCGATCCCACGATTGATGAGATCCGTTGTGTTCCTATCCTCGAGCCCAGAGCGGTACCCATGGATGACACCATGGGAACGCTTTGAGCCTTTGGGATAACTAGTCTTAGAAGTCAGCTGGGTTGCCTGCTACTTTCGGATCAACCACTATGTCTTCGATCAATGAGCCAAACTCATCGTCTTTACCCTGACGTTCTTCTTCAACGAAGAGGTCTTCATCATCCATACCTTCGATAGCGTCGAACTGTTGGTAGCTCGCAAGCTTAGCAACCTGGATGGAGTTGAGGTAAGACACAATGCCTTTACCGTTAGAGCTGTCATATGCTTTGAACTTACCGCCAACACGCGCCAGTGTACCTGAAGCAATCATAGGTCTCTTACCGATCACAGGGTGACCTAAGCTGTCATAGATGTTTGGCTCCAGCTTCGTCTTAGCTTTAAGCCGCATGACACCATCTTCATCGATGATGTAAGGCATCTTGATACCGTCAGTAGTCCCGAAGGCACTCATAGCCAACTTGGCGCAGGTCTCCAGGTGAAGGTCTTGGTCTTCGCCAGGAGGGATGAGTGCGATTGTCTTGAAGCCACCGTAGCGTGGGTCTTCTTTACTGATCCAGGAGTAGCCCAGAGGTACTACTGCGGTCTTGTATTTCACTTGTTGTGGGTCAGCCATTATATGTAGCCTCCAATGATTGTTCTTCTACTATCGACAACACTGCACGAACGACAGACACAAAGGTCTTGCCATATTCGTCAGTGATCTCATCTTCAATGAAGGCAAAGCTCTCATTGTCGTATACGTCCACAAAATGAACTAAGGTATTGTACAGCTTCATGCACTGCATAAACCCTGTCACCATACCTCTTGTGATATGGGCCTCGTCCAGGAACATCTCGATGTCAACTGGTAGTGGGATATCATATTGCTGCAGGAAGGTTCGCCCCACTAGGTGGGCAAACTCTGGAGGATTGAGTGATGTTTCAAACATATGTTGTTCTTCTTTCGGTCTTCATGTTTACGCAAATGCGTATGTACTTTGGAGAACCTGATCCATGTCTAGGTTCCCTTTGGCAGGCAGTGGAGGGAGTTTGTCCTTCCCTACCTCTGTGAGCAATGACCTGGCATAGTCATCGATCTGTTGGAACACATCATGCTCAGTGTACATCTCAACGAGTGTCTCACGGATGAGAGGCGCGAACCTCTCGGTGTCTGCAGCATGGACTGCAAAGCTGTCATGAATGAGTAGGAAGTGATCCATACCTTCTGCCTTAGCCGCGTTGACTACAGACAGGAGATGTGCGGCATCCATCGAGTGGATGACATTGGGAGCAACAGCCGACTTCTGTTTGCTCTTCTTGATGATTGACGAGGCTTTACCAGTGTCAAGCACCATGCGTTTACGGTGATAGGGGTCTTCAACCTTGAGGGATGCGTCATAGATGTAACAAGACACACTCTCCAGGATTGGGTCAGTGTAGCGATGAACCACAGGGAACCCTACAGGGTTAGTCCAGCGGACATCCTTGCGCTCATGAGCCAGGACACCTGCCACCTTCCTGAGGTAGAGCATACCTTCAGCTGCCTTTGAGACTGTCTCATTGACTGCTGTCCAGATATGTCCAGAGAGGTAGCCACATGCTGCCCTCCCCCAGTCATCACCAAAGGGATGATCCTCAGCGACACCTGACAGGACGTCCCAGGCCAGAGGTGTCATGTGATCCTCTATCAGCTGTTGCTTGAAGCCAAACCTGGCTGAGCTATAGGGGAAGGTCATGACGTTTCTCTTGACTGTCTTGCGGGTGATGCCGAAGTCCAGCCACTGTTGAGCAAAGGGCTCTGTGGACGTCTTAGCATCCTCCTGCACCATGGGGATTACTCTGTCAGCCACCGCCTGGTAGATGTCTTGGGGAACACCTTTAGGCACGAGGTTGACGAGAGCTCCGTCCTCCTCAGCTCTGAGAGCCATGGAGTAGTGCTGGATACCTGAGTTGGAACCATCGAGAGCGACAGGGAGATGAGACACGTAGTGCCGCCCATAGAGGACAGCTCCAGCGTACTCAAAGCAGCCTGCAAGGAACTGCAGAGGCTTGTCTGCTTCCAGCCACCATCGATGGGCCAGGGGGTCGCCAGCGCACTCCAAAAGAGCCTCGCTGTTTTCCTCGACCCACCTGACCCGTTCATCAAACGGCCTCTTCGAGATCTTCCCGAAGTCACCATTGTTGGCAATGTGAACGCTGAGCCAGTAGAGCCCATGCTCTCCCAAGGGCTTCCCCTCAGCAAACTCAAACATCGCCTTCACATAGTCAGACCGCTGATAGTTGAATGATGGTATTGGGTAAACTCGGCCCCTGAAGTCGCAAGATACAGGCACATAGAACTGAGGGTAGCTCTTGAGCATGTTAGCTACCTGGCAGTCTTGAGAGACCTGCATGTCTGCAGCCTTAGCGGACCTGTTCTTGGCCTTCACAGCCCCTACTTGATGCTTGAAGACTGTGCGTTCTTCCGACGACATGTCATCCCAAGGTTTGTCTGAGGTAGGTACCGGGATCATCTCATCTCGAGGGAAGCCTTCACAGTAGACCTCAGGTGAAACCCTGAGCCATTGGATAACCTCAAGCATCCTCTCATTGATCCTGTAGGGGGTGCTTTGGATCGCGTTGAGAGCATCCACACAGGGAGCCATAGAGCCATCCCTGAGGCCTCTCCTTAGAGATGCGACTTGGATAGGCTTTGCTCCTCTAACCAAGCCTACAGTGCGGCTTAAAGCTTCACTGAGGTATGCACCTTGCTTAGGATCTTCAGACCAAGGTCTAGGAGGTACCAGCATAGGCAGATACTTAGGGCGGTTGAGGGCATTGAGCTCATCCATCTCTCTGATGTACGCTCTAGCTTCCTTGTTAAAGGAGACTGAGACAACACCCTTAGCTGTCCTGGAGGTCTCAAAGATGTCTGTGGATTGCAGTACAACATTGAGGCAATGCTCACCCATCTTGAGACGTCTATGCCTAGTCCATTCCTTATCAGCCTTAAGGTTGGCCATGGTATACCTGAAGGCCTTTCTAAGCCTGCTAGAGGTACCATAGTTTGCCTCTTTGATCTTACTGAGGACCCTCTCTGGATTAAGGCTCTTATCGAGCATGGAACACTTAATCTCCAACTCAATGGACTGGCCTAGCTGCTGCAGTGAGCCCTTAAGTGGAAGCTGAGAGGCAGCTGCATTAGCTACAGCATTAAGGGAGATCAATGCTAGGACCTCAGGGTCAATCAGCTCTAAGGCCACCTGAAGGACATGTAGGGATGTACCTTGGTCTCTCCTATGCCTCGGTCCTATAAAATCAAAGCCTCCTCTCACACCCTGGAAGCTTCTCTGGAGAAGATCCTTAGCGGGGCTATGGGTGGAGTACTTTTGGTTATCCTTAAGGCGTTGGGTCTCCCTTTGGTATCTCTCGACACCATCCTGGAGGCTGATTGCCTCGAGGCTGAGCTGTGCTTCTCTCAAAGTGTTCTCTTGGTGTATCACTCTCAGTGGTCTCCTCTTCGTATTGGCCCATCTCTGGGGCAGACTTTCAGTCTTTAGTTTCCCAAAAACATCGAATGCTTCTAATGGTCTAACTAAAACAATGACTTAGTAATATTCTATAGTCTAACTACATGCAAGAGAAAGGGCCTCCTCCTATTTCCTCCACACTGGTAGGAGCTATTGTGCAACAGCGGACAGGATGTCCACTGCTGATCTCAGGTCGTCCACTTCGACTGCACTATACTTCAATGTAGTCTTGATGTTGCGATGACCGAGGAGCTTCTGAGCTACCGCCAGGTTCTCCTTATTCTGGAGCAGCCTGGTGGCGGCGGTCCTCCTGAGTGCATGTATGGTGAACCTAGTGTCCTCCTGGAGGCCCATACAGCCTCGTACACGGTCCCATTCAACACGGGCCTCCCAATAAGTGATACCCCAGGGAAGCCTCTGAGAGAGGATCTGGGAGACGTCAGGGGTCTCTGGGACGATCCTGGTATCTCCGTTCTTGGTATCACCAAAAACTAAGAGGCCTTGGTCCCTGTCCTCAGGCTTCAGCTCGAGGACTTCTGACACCCTGGCACCAGTCTGCAGCAGGACCTTCCATAGGTCTCTGTAAACAGGAGCTGACAGCTCAAAGAGTTGCCTGAGCTCATCGTCCTTGAGCCAGCGTATCTCAGCCTTAGGTTCTTTGTTCCAGTCGATGGTAGGCATACCGTGAGGCAACCACCCTCGCCTATCAGCATACCTAAGCATGGCTGACAGCTTTGAGATGTACCTGTTTATGGTTGCTGGCTTGAGGTGAGACAGGTCAGCCTTGAGGCGATCAACGGTTAGGTTGTTAATGTCCTGGATGTTGACGCTGTCACCTATCAGTTCGACAACCTTGGTGGCCTGCCTGATTGACCCCGCCCATGTCTTGGTGTGACCCCACACAGGCTCTTGAGCAATCACCAGTAGATGTCCTAGGGTCATCCTCTTTGATAAGGACCTCGCCTTAGCTACTGGCATGAAGCCATCCTTGAAAGACCTCTCAGCCTCCCTAGCTTCTTGTATGGTGTCAGTACGGGTACGGAGCTTTTGTCCATCCTTCATGACTTCAGCTACCCAACGACCAGTGAGAGCCCCACTTCGTTTCTCTGGGAATACAGACATGTTCACTCTCCTTCCGTGTTGAGTGTGTTGTTAATGGGTTCACTGAGGGGAGCTGTAACACTCCCCCGAGTGTCCATTTTGTTTTTAGGCTCCAGTCGCCTTGGCCAGGTCGATGGCATCCTTCAGCTTCTTTGCAGAGCTGAGGGTGAACCATTCGTAGCCAAAGAGACTAGGTCCCTTCTTTATACGGCAAGGTTGCCCTGCCGCGTCCACTGGTAGGCGCTTATAGATGCGCCACATGCCATCCACTGTTGAGCGGACAGCTTCACCTACGCCACGGATTTGGCGTTTGTCATTCAATTCTTGTACATTAGCAGTCATATAGAACTATTCCTTAGAAAGGCAAACAGGTTTATCATTCACATCACCGAGGCGTGTGAACATCTTGTGATGATCTCGTAGGAGCTGACCTAAGAGATCTTTGGGTATGTGTGCAGTGTTTCCCCGACCATTCGCTGCCTTATGTAGCCCCTCCAAGCTGTCTAGCGTGGTCTCTAGGTTGATTGGTTTTGTCATTCGTCAGGCATCCTCATGATCGCTGTGAATGCTAGTATGACTGTTGCGAATAGCAGCAGCATCAGTTCGCCGCCTACCGTCTCCATCTGGACACCTGCGGCAGAGCCTTGGATGGCTCTGGTTTGTCAGCCTTCAGGCGGTCGATACGTGCCTGGTAGTCGTCTCGGTTGGACTTACGGGTGATCTCCTGGTCGGAGTGGCGGTGGACCTTGCGGTCAGCTTTGAGAAGCTTCATGTCTATATCCTTAAACAAAGAGGGCAATGATGCCGTAAATCACGGCGATGAAGAAGATTGAATAGATCCCAGAGAGGATGGCGTCAGTCTCGATCTCTCGGTAACTGACGGGCTCCTTGGGGTCCTCACGGAAGCGCCAGTGGTTCTCACGTTTCATTAGAGTACCTCCTCTAGGATGCGCCAGGAGGTCATCACCATACCGTCGAAGGTTGCCTCGATTGGCACCCCCTTAAGATCTGTGATGTTCTCAACCTTGGCTTGTTGCAGATACGCGATGATGGACCGGGTGTTCTTAGAGAACTCGTTGTCTTGGCTCTCCAGGTCCCACTTCGAGAACTCTGTTGGCTCATTAGCCCAGGCACCCTCGAAGTGTTGGCAGCCTGAACCCCCAAAGTTGAAGGTCAGGCTGAGCCCAAACATTGCATCTTGGTATCCCCCGAAGCCGTAGCGGCATGAGGCGATCTTACCTAGCTTGATGTTACTGTGTCTCATCTTCAAGTCCTTCCGGCAGCAGCACAGGTCCAAGTGTACGTGCATTCCCACTATACCGGATATCGTCTGCCAGATCCTCGAGGTGCTGGAGGGCAATCCAGTACACGTTCTTCCAGTGTACATGGCCTGTGCCTATGAGGAGACGGTTGGCAATCCAGTGACGATCAGCTCGCTCAGAGCCTCCTACTGAGGTCCAACCTGCTGTAGCGGTCTGCCACGACTTGACGTCTTCGTCAGTGAACTGACCGATATCGTCGAGGTATGCGTTTAGTGATTTAGTCATGTGTAGTCTCCGTGATGTTGTCGTTGAGAGTGAGAACCTCCAGGACGGCACCAACAATTGCGCTGGTGGTCCTGGAGGACTTGATGTCAGAGACCCGATTGAACAGGTCGAGGATATCGTTGAGTGTCATTGGCAAGGCTCCCAGTGGCGGTCTTCGTGAGTGGACCCCTCCTGGATGAGGAACTGTTGGACACCATCGATGTCTTCCAGTAGCTCGTCCAGGGTGGGGAGGTCCGGCTGATCCGGGAAAGCATCCCGGTGTATGTTTGAGGTAACCAAGAAGAGGGTGTCAGTCAGGAACTTCTCGGCGCGAAGGACGTTCAGTGGTTGATTGCTCATAGGTCCACCATGCTTTCTGCTTTACGACATGCGGCGATGCAGTCGTTCTGCTCTAGGAGTTTATTTCGGTTGACGAACCCTGTGCCAGCACACTCGGGACAGTCCCAAGTCTCTACGAGTTCGCCGTTGATCCAACCTTCAACCGTACCGTGGTTGCAGAGTTGGCATTCATGGATGTCGAAGTCTCTAGCGACCTCTTCAGCCAGGGAAGGATGCAGGCGAGCCTCGTGGGCTGCTCTGCGACGACCTTCAGCTTTTGATACGTTAGTCATTGTCTTGTCTCCTTAGGCCACCCTATCAAGGGCGACCTCTAGTGTTACAGTTGTTGTCCAGAAGTATTGCTCGATGCCGTTTTGATCAGCATACCAATCATTGATACGTGCGCCTCGTGCGCTGTCACCGCTGTCTACGATCAGGCCCTTGTCTTGTAGTGAACCCATCACGCCGCCTATGGACTGTTTGTTCCAGCCCAGCTCCTGTTGGAGATCGTTAGCGTTCATCCATGTCATGTTGTCTTCAATCAGCCATTGAGCGTTCTCCGCTCCGTTGACTGAGACACCCTCCAGGAGGAAAGCTCGGAGCATCTCCAGCTCCTTAGGTGTCAGCGGGGTCATTGGGACCTCTATTGGGACCTCTTCAGGCTCCTGTGGGAAGTCCCAGTTGTCTTCTTTTTCGCAAACACGCTTGATGTAGTTTTCGAGGGACTGCCTGTTGGTGTACACAGTGTGCCATCCGCGTCTCAGAGGTTTTCCCTCGTGGATGAGATCAGCTGACCAACCCTTAGGCGTTTGTCTGATCTTGAATGTGCAGGTGAGCTCTGCATGAATGTAAGCCATGATGTAGTTCCTTATGTGTGAGTGATAGCAGCCCTGAAAGATGCACCCCGTCTCCGACCCTCGGCATCTCTCACGGTTTTATCCGCGCCTTGGGGGCTAGGCTTGTTCCCCCGTCCACACACTGTTTCCAGTGGATTGCCTGTCAGGGCATAAGGTAGGAGGGCCTCTTGGGGTGCAGCTATCGGGGCTGCTATGAAGTAGGCGGGTCGTCCCGTCTACACAGCATAGATAGGGACTATGGTTCCAACATGCAAGCCCCTTGATGATAAAAAAAGCCCCAACAGGCACACTTTTCGTGTAACCCATTGAGGCTATTAGGTATTATTCTTGAAGTTTCTTCTTATTGAGGGGCTATTTCCCCCTCTTTGAGAGCTCTCTAACTCCAAATGAGGCTGCGACTGACGTCAGGAAGGCTGCAATCCACCACTCTGGGACACCTTCACTGAGGGCTTGGAAGCCATCAGCTACATAAGGTGCCATCCCAGGGATGAACACAGCGCCCACAGGTATCGCCAGGAAGATGACATGGAACTCATCCTTCCAGGATCTCATTGAGGCATGGACTTGGTTGTTGTCCCAGTCCACTTCAGCTTTCATCTTGGCGATCTTCGCCTGTGACTTAGCTTCTGCCTCGGCCGCTTTGCGAGTGAGTACCCCCGAGGCGATGGTACCCACCGCTCCGAGAGCTTGTTTGATCAGTGTAAGGATAGTTGCTGTCATGTTTACTGACTTCTCCTATTAACGCTGTTGTCTTCACGAAGCAGTTTGACCTCGTTAAGTGTGTCATGACTAGACTTGATGGATTGC
>Ga0316202_10000797_pt1 | contig 29547 bp, 49 predicted proteins | sample 3monrhotite_MG_FD_204934 | JGI IMG/M metagenome (GOLD analysis project Ga0316202, IMG submission 204934) | Microbial mat bacterial communities from mineral coupon in-situ incubated in ocean water Damariscotta River, Maine, United States -... | ecosystem: Environmental > Aquatic > Marine >...
TCTGGACACTCCAATGCACTATCGCTGTAAATCGTAGAGGCGTGGTAAACTCTATCACCCATACTAAACTTAACTTCCAATACTGCCATAATTTCCTCCTGTGTTATATGATAGTAAGTATCTTACATAAGTAATGCACTTACGTCAACAACTAATCTTCATTTTTTTTATTACTCCGTGTTTTTTTCAACTATGTCTTGTATCGCATGTAATACATCTGCTGTATGCTGCTGAATAATAAACATAATATTATCGGGTATCTTCCCATATTTCATAGACACCAGCTCACCGTTAAAATTTAATTCCCTACCGAGGGCTATTATAACCCTACAAGATGGCGGTGGAAACTCTCCACGCTCTATTTTTGACATGTACGTTGCTGATACTCCAATTCTCAAAGCTAACTGTCTAAGGCTTATATCAGTCTTTAGCCTAGTAAATCGCAAAAATTCTCCAAACTCCATTTTGTTTCCTCTATGTGTGTTAATTCTTGTTTCCATTGTGATATTAATAATCAATACATTGCTTTAAAATATTAGCCATTGCCTCACAGTGACTTACTACTTGCGGTATATGTTCTGGTTCAAACATTCCACACGTCTGACCATCCTTTAATCTGCATAACATCATAGCTATTTCACTTGTTGTCATTTCATTTAGTAAACAACATCTGTCTAATGCTTGTCTGTCCTCATCACTTAAATGCATCTTTTACACCCTCCCCATATTCTTCAATCAATTGTTTTTCCGCTATTATCTTTGCAGATTCCTCTGATAAGCCACCGTCAAACATGCAAATAGCTATTCTTTCGTTGTAGTCGTGTATTATCTGCTCTTTATCCATTACACCCACGCTATACCATGTTTTACAAAGTTTTTAAAGTTAGCCAGCGTCTTTGGTGTGTTGCCTAACCCTATATCAAAACTACGCTCTTCCTCTAGTTGTGCATAGTCTTGTAGTTGTTTATAAGTTGCATCATACCGCAAAGCTTCAACAATACGGTCTAAGCTGTACCAATCATCATTGACGTGGAAAACACCACCAACCTCATCTGCAACCCAGAATGTATAAGGGTCTTCACTATAATGTTTTTTTGCAAACTCATTAACAAGATTTTGTGTTGCTAATTCCCATTGTTTTAATTTATCCACTACCAAGCCTCATATGTTTTTTTATTAATATCATATGTTAGTTTTATTTCGCCAACTTTACCTATCTTGTCATGGTATCTTGACTTTGCAGTTTTAAAAATAGTGCTGCCTGTTGTATCTCTATGTATCACACAACCCAAATCGGGCTTATTAAACCAATGTGCGGAATCTGATATATCATACAAAGTTGGTATTTTAAAATTGCCATCTGCATCTTTTTGTTGTTTTGCAGGGTGTGCCACAACCATAATATGAACACTCCTTACCTTTGCTAATCTTTTTAATTGAACTATTGCATATGCTACATACTGTGTAAGTGACTCATTAACTGCCTGTTGATGTTCTAAATCATTCCAAGGGTCTAGTATCACTATTTTACAACCCATTTTATCAACTGCATAATTAACTTTATCAATAAACCAATCTAAATGTATTTGCTGTGTAGGGTCTAATAATTGGCTTTCGCTTGGCATAATAAACGCAAATCTATCCTCAATAAATCTGTAGGCTTGGCTTTCATCACCTAACCCCTTTCCCATATACCACTTAATTAAACTAGGTACTTGGTCTTCTTGCGGGTCTTGCTCAAAACTTGCAAACGCCACCTTTAAATTAGGATTGTTTACTAAAGTAGTGCAAAGTAAATCATTTAAAAAGCTCGTCTTTCCCATTGAGGGTATGCCAGTAAATACTGAAAAATCACCCTCCCTAAACTTAAATAAATGACTTGTAACATGCCCTGTTTCATAAATCCGTCTTGGCTGTTGCTTTGGTAATTCGCTTAATTTAAAAACACCGTCTTGGTCTAATACTCTTGCAGTAGTCAAGGATTTCTTTACACCTGCTTCCCCGTATTTAACATACGTTTCATTTATGTCCTTACATCCCTTCGGGTACTTAATTTCGTGACATTTACCACGCCCAATTTTTGACGCTAAATCCTCTAGTAAGTTGCGTCCATTTTTATCGCTGTCTACTGCTAGTATTATTTTTTCATGATTGCGTAACTTTGGAATCATACCCTCAAGATACTGGTATTTTTTACCCTCTCCGCCTTGCTGCTCGTTAGGTGCGCCCTCTGGAACTGATAGCGTCCTTGGATAGCCTGCTTGTATAAATGTTAAGCAATCAAGCTCTCCCTCACAGATTATCAAAGGCTCATCTTTCCATTTCTCATTGTCTAAACAATCAATATTGTAAAATATCTTTTCTCCATCCTTGTCTTGAAAAAACTTCTTTTCATTTAAACAACGGTGCTTTTTATTAACAACCTCACCCTCTCGGTGGTATGGTATTTCTATCCATGTTTCGTTGTCTTGGGAGTACTCTTTTACGCCCTTGTCGAACAACAACCCTAGTTCTAATTTTCTTTCCTTCGCAAACTCTGCTAGTTTCATAATCCCCTCCTACCTGTATTTTTCCATGCTCTCCACAGTGAAAACAATTGTAAATTATATAATTATCCTCTCGCTTCACTCCGAAGCATTTAGCCTTTTTTTTCTTACGGTGTGGTGAACATACTGGACATGGTTGCATATATTCACCTGTTAATCTCCAAAAATCTTTTACTGTTATCATCCGAACATCCCCGAATATTCACCAAGCTCTTTCTTTGGTTTAGCATTTGTGTGCCATTCACTTTCCCAACCATTGCTATTTAACCACGTTGATAAATGTTGTTTATGATACCACTCGTTAGCCTCGCAATAGATTTTATATCTTGCGTGTCCTTCAATAATAGACTCGTATGTTGTGTCCTTTATTTTTTCCCAAGCTTTTTTTGCTCTTTGTTTATCTCCTATCTTTCCATACAAACTCCAAAAAGACTCAAAATCACCTATGTATGTCTCTTTACTATATGCCTCTGCCTCTGTCTCTACCATAGCGACTTGCTTGCGCCCTGCTAGCGCTCCGCTATCATCAATTAAATAACCCTTATCTATCAACTCTTTAAGGTTAACATCTCCTTTAATTCCTATCTGGTTTTTAATAAAATTCTTATCAGCGGGTATCTTGTTATCCATCTGGCTTGCAAGTAACCAAATAAGCATCAAGTGCAACTTGCTAGCATCTTGCAAGCATTGAAATTCATAGTCTCTTAATAAGTCACGACTAAGCTTTATCCAAGGTGGATTACGGTCTTTATAATGTTGGAATTTTTCCCAATCTTTTACTTTTAGATAATTCATATTTACCCCATACACTAGGTTATACACTTTAAAAGTTGGCGGGTGGTGTGTATGTGGGACCACCCTTTTCATATCTAGGAGCTACCCAGATACTAGCCATTCATTTACCTTGTAATTTATCATATTAATGTTCAATTTGCAAGGTTGGTATGCAATTTTCGCATATAACATAATCCTCTATATTTGAAAATTCGTCTTCATCTGTGTCAATTTTTGCATCACACTGCTCGCATATAGCTATACTCATATCTAACTCCTTTAACTTGCCAAAGCTGTTATAATATCCAATGCAGCCTTTCTCTTTGCAGGGTTTTTTATGTTCTTGAACTTCCTTGATAATTCCATCATCATGCGATTATTAGAATCATCATTTACTAGCGGGTCTTCAAGTAGGTAGCTTATCTTAGCACCTAAAGCATGAGCAATGAGTTGCAGCCTACTAGATGCTATTGCGTTGTCACCGTCCTCATACTTTTTAAGCTGCTGATGCGTCACATCTATTTTATTTGCTAGTTGTTGGCGTGATAAACCTTTTGCCACACGTAGCTCTTTTATCTTACGTGCTGTGTTGTTTCTTAAATCGTCTATTGTTTTATTGTGTCTTGGCATTGTAGTTCTCCTTTCTAATGTATTCTACACCATTAATTGTTATTATATCCTGCTCTATTGCTTCATGCTCTCGCTTTTCCTCTACGCAATCACAAGGGTTAAATCCAAATATCTCCTCAAATACTATTGGGTCGAAGTTTGGTAATTTAAACGTTTTATCCCTATCTTCTTTATCGGCTTTTTCCCAAGCTTCGATATATGCAGCTTTTAAACTAGGATAGAATTTTAAATAACCACCAGTTGTTACATATGACGGGTAAGCCTCTTTTTCTTTATCAGTCATACTGCTATCCTCAACCCACTGCGTTAAGTCAACGTATATCCAATTAGGCTTATCAGCTTTATCCCAATCTTCACGTTTTGCAATCTTGTTAAATATTAATACATCAACGGGAGTTACAGTGTTACAATAGCCAGTGTTACTGTGGCCAGTGTTCCAGTCGCCAGTGTTCCAGTGGCCAGTGTTCCTGTTGCCAGTGTTCCAGTCGCCAGTGTTCCTGTTGCCAGTGTTCCAGTCGCCAGTGTTCCTGTTGCCAGTGTTCCAGTCGCCAGTGTTACTGTGGCCAGTGTTCCTGTGGCCAGTGTTCCAGTCGCCAGTGTTCCAGTGGCCAGTGTTCCTGTTGCCAGTGTTACTGTGGCCAGTGTTACTGTGGCCAGTGTTACTGTGGCCAGTGTTACAATAGCCAGTGTTCCTGTTGCCAGTGTTCCAGTCGCCAGTGTTCCTGTGGCCAGTGTTACTGTTGCCAGTGTTCCTGTTGCCAGTGTTCCTGTTGCCAGTGTTCCAGTCGCCAGTGTTCCTGTTGCCTGTGTTACTGTGGCCAGTGTTCCAGTCGCCAGTGTTACTGTGGCCTGTGTTATTATCAACCATTTTTTTCTCCTTTTTATTAGTTGAAATGGTAGTTTAGTTATTTAATTTGTAAGTGTCAATAGTAATCTGCAACTTTTTCTACAGTAACACTTGACAAGTAAACGCAACTTAGTTACACTGCACTTATGAACAATACAGAAAAATCAACACTTTGTAGATTTAGGAAAAAGCATAATCTATGCAGGGTTTGGCTGCCTAAAGATGATATAGCATTTATAACTGATATGTATTTGTTAAACCGTAAAGATGTGATTGATAAAGACCTTGAGAAGTATTTAAAAGAACAAAAGAGGGTAAGTAAATGAACTATTATTATGATGTGATAGAGGTCGCAAAGCTTGCAAATATATGGCATGGTATTAACTTCATAAGTAGAGACGGTAAAGTCCTTAAATCCACAATGGATATAGAACTTGATGCTATAAGTGGTGAATATCCTGAAAAGTTTTACATACACCCTGACAGCCTAGATATATTTAAGCCTCAAGCGGGGGATTTGGTTCAAGATAAGTACAAGGAATTTCAATATGTGTACCAAGACCATAAAGGGGTTGGTATAGATACCAATTTGGGAACTGCAAGCCCAGAAGGTTGCGATATAATCCAACGACAAGGTAAACATTTTTTCATGCCAATAAAGGAGGGCGTATAATGTCAATAAATAAAGTAATTTTATTAGGGAATTTAGGGAAAGACCCAGAAACAAGAAGTATGTCAAATGGTAAACAAGTTGCGTCATTTTCACTAGCTACGAGCGAATCTTGGAAAGATAAATCAGGAGAGCGTAAAACTAAAAATGAGTGGCATAATATAGTTATCTTCAGTGAAGGCTTAATTAAGGTTTGCCAGTATCTTAAAAAAGGCTCTAAGGTTTATCTTGAGGGGCAATTACAAACTCGTAAGTGGCAAGATAAAAGCGGTAATGATAAATACACTACTGAAATAGTACTGCAAGGATTTAACAGTGCTATGGTTTTACTTGATAAGAAAGAGTCAAATGGAGCTACTGCACAATCCTATTCAAGTCGTGACAATACACAGGTTGAAGAGCTGGACGATTCCATTCCTTTTTAGTGTTTACATTATCCCAACCACCAGTATAATAGGGTTCTATTAAGTTTAACAAAACTTGGTAATCCAAATATTAGAGCCTCCATTAGGGGGCTTTTTTTATTCTCTCATCATGCAAAATAAATAATCATCTGGCTGTGGTAGCTCAATATCAAACCTTCTTGCTAAGAGGTCTATTTTATTTAGATACTCTGCAAACTCTTTTACTGTTAGCGTTGTTGTGCTTATTGGTCTACTTCTTACCTGTCCTTTGCGGTTAGTCCATGACTCCTCACCTATAAAGGCATATTTTAATTCAACGTGCATCTGGTCTTTTGTATAGCCGAAATGTTCCGACAAATATGGAATCCAAAGCCACATTAGTCGGTTTTGACTTAAGCGCCTTTTATTCTTACGCTCTTGTATAACAACTTCCCATTTATCACCCTCATCAAGTGAGTCTATAAACTTCTTACAGTTATCTTTGCGTTGGCTGTCTGTTATGTTAAATATCATAGCTTACCTTTATTTAGGTTATAATACACCCCCGTAGAAACCCCTGCATACCACAGAACTACGGATAGGGCGTAACTGTTTAACTATGTGTTTATCGAGCAACCGTTTCTATTATCAGGTGGTTCAATCCTGCCCCGCCTTAGTTACAACGCCACTAAGAGGCTACAATAATTGCAGTTCGTAAAGCTCGTTTATTCCCTAGCTCGTTACAGCGTTGGGAGGTTCGGGGGTAATAACCCACATAGCACAAGTTAATTAGACTGAAACTTAAAACAGTGAAGGGCACATGGTTATTCTTGAATTTTATGCAACGGTGTGTTACAAAGGGTTTAGAATATTGTATCGGACTGCCCTTACAGACGATACTCTGGGCTAGCAAGCACCTAACTTGACTAGCCCTTTTTTTTTACCACTATTCTTGCAAAGCTTCAAGTCTATCTTTTAAGTAGTCTTAGGTAGAAGTGGAACATTATTTACACTCACACTCACCACGTTTATCTTTATTCAAAGGCAACCATAAACTAGCTATCTTAACACTATGGTCGTCACGCTCAAAGTCTTGTGCTTTAAAATCCTCCCTAACCCTTCGTACAACCCTAGGTGAAGGGAATTTGCCATTCTTAGTTATACTCATGTGCAACTCCCAACCTCTTTGAGTGTCAACTATATCTGATATTACAGTTATTCCGCTATTGTGTCTAAATGCCATATGTGGCGTAGATAACGTTGCAACTTGTTTATCCATATAATGCCAACCTCTCCCATTTTTTGGTTTTGCTAATTTATTTATCATAATTCCTCCAATTGTTGTTTTGTCCATTTAATCATATTATCTTGAGAGGTATATTTAGCCTCCCAAGTTTTAACACCTACCTGGTGTATGCCGTACCGCCCTGTATGATGGTTGAGGCATATACTCATTACACGCTCATCACTGGCTTTCTTAGCCATACCCTTGATAGTTTGATTACCTATCTCATGGTGTCCAACAGCTTGGTTGGAGCATTCATGCCTATACTCAGGTATGTTGTGCCAGATGTAGCAGCCTATTTGCTGGTATTTATTCATGCCACACCTTTTAGTATGCCTTTCTCTTCTGGTGTTATCATTATTTACCCCCTAGAGTTAAACCTTTTTCTCTCATAGCCACCTCTAATTCCACCATATGCTTTAAATGGTTATCAGTCATATCAACCAACGTTTCAAAAATCTCTTGCATTATATCATCATCCACATCATCAAGGGCGTTATCAATTCCGCCCCTTCCATGTAGTTCATTCATTATATCACCAACAATCCGTTTACATGTAAAGTCGCTTTTAGTGTGCGTTGATATTAATTCATAAATACTCATCGTTTATTCTCCTATTATATTTATAACTGCGGTTTGTAGTTTGTTACGCATTAACGCATCTTTCATTATCTCACTAAAAGACTTATCAATAAGACCGTCACATTTAGATAAAAAAAGTCCTGCTAACTTTCTATCTAAATGAAGCTTTAGTGCCTCTGCAAACCCCTCTGAGCGAGTGCAGTCTTCTATAGCTTCTTTAATTTTTAACTTTATCATACTAGTATTATCTTCAATTACTGCTGCCACAATATCATCTAGCGGGCTTTTGTAGCCTTTAAGTTTATCATTACATTTTGATAAAATAGCATCGACTAGTATTTTTTCTAAATCTCCTGACTTTATTATTATATTTTCCATCGTTTATTCTCCTATTAGTTGGTTAAGGTTATCTCTTAGCTCTATAGCTGCTTGTATAGTTAAGCTGAAACGCTGCCCTTCTATTGAAATTGCTATCTTTGTTTCGTCTTTACCACTAGCAAGGTCAACAGCTTTGTGCGTAGCTTTAACAACTTTTTGCACTGGTTGTTTTACTTCTTCTTTTTCACGCTCGATGCGCTCACGCTCCTGTTGCTTTCCAAGCTCTATTAATTCCTCTTCACGCCTCTTTTTTTCAGCCTCCTCTTTAGCTTTGCGTAATTCTTCTAATTCTTTTTGGTCTGCATCATACTGCTTACGTTTTTCAATAAGCTCTTTAATAGATGTCACTGTGTCTTTAATTAATTTAACAGCAACATCATTAAACTCTTCCCACGTGCCATCATCTTTTGCGGATATTTCCTCTAATGATGATTCCATATCTTCAATGGGTGCGGTTTGCCAGTTAACTTGGAAAAACTCTCCTGTTTCACGTATCTTACCAATTGCATAATTATGATTAGCTACACGTGATTTTTCAGCATCTTCCCAGTCTGTTAAAGGCTTTCTTACCTTATCTTGAAGCTCTTGCAGGTCTGCTACTGCCGCATTTCCTATAGTATTAGTTGCTTTTACTTGTTTATTAAGTTCTGCGTTAGCCTCTTTACGAAGTTTATCAATGGCTGTTTTGCTAGATGCTAACTTTGCTGCATAAGAGCGTATTGTATCTCTCACTTTTTTCTTATTTATATCACCCTCTAACGTGTCGATAAATGCATTAGCTTTTTCTCCTACACCCGCAACAACATTTATCACCTCTAACGTATCTTTATCATCTTTGTTAAAGAAAATTGCAGTTGTTAGAACTTCTTGCTTAATTAAATCAGTCATTTTATTTACTCCAAATTATTGTTAAATTAATTATATCGTGTCTGTCTATGTAGTTAGCCATTAGTTACCACTCCCCATTGGTTGCCATATACATCCATCACATGAACATTGTGCAAATAGTGCGAATATAAGAACGTAACAAATCACTTGTAAGAAACTAGTTGTTATATCCCATATTGTAAATATTACAGGGCTTTTCTCAAAAGCTGCCTTACGTGCTTCAATCTTAGCAAGCCCAGATAATTGTTCCTCTTGTGAATCTTCTGTTAAATCCGCCATATTACTCCCCCTTCCATTTTTCAGCTTGTGTTTGCATATCTTGCACTAGCTGGTTATATAGTTTCATATTAAGCCCTTTAAGCTCTGCACGTGCTTCTTTACCCGCAGCCCAATCCTCTTTAAATTGCTCACCAGTCTTTGCATCTAATAGCTTGGCATTTTGCTCTGCATAGATAGTATCAGCCCTCTTTAAATCCTCTTGCGCTTGCTTCTTTGCTCTTGCATCAGATTCTTGCTTATGCTCATTACTGTCATGGTCCTTAGTATCATCAATAGCAAATAAACCATTTAAAGCGTACTTACGAGCATAACTAGAAGCTGAACCTGTTATTTGTGCTTCATCCATCCCTTTCTTAGTTAAAGCCTCCCTAGCGTAACCACAAGCCTGTAGGGCTTCTGTTGCATCAGCTATAATAGCAGTTGCTTTAATATAATAACGCTCACCGACTAAAACCATCTCATCAGAAAGTGATATTGTTACACCCTCTGGCAGTATCGGCTTCACCGCTGTTAGTATGTCCTCGCAACTCCTGTAATTGTAATTCCCGAAGCTGTTTTTTTGCCCCTTTGGTGCTTTCAACTCTTTTTGTATCTCGTGTAATTTTAATCTCATTGTATTCTTCTCCATAAAAATGTTGTTCTGTTATTTGGTTATAGTTCATTGGTCTTGCTCCTTAATAAAAACCACCATACTCATATATAATTTCATCACCCTTTTTAATAACTAAGCGATTCCAAGACTCAGAAGGTAATCCGACTTTTTGCTTATCATTATTTCCCACTGCATGCCTATATATATCATCGGCATCCCCTCCATAATCAGCATGTATAGTAACTCCAGCAGGGGCAGAGCCAATATAAGAAAAAACATACTTATAATAACTGGTGAAAGTTAAATCAATCTCACCATACCTTTCTAAAACATCTTCATCTGTTAGCATTTCACTCATAAAAATCTCCTTCCTTTACTTCTTGTTATTAAGTTCATTATAAGCACGTATTATCTTATTAAGGTGGTTAACACCTGTATTTCTATTGGGTGTTAATAACTGTGCTATATTGCCGCTGGTTAACTCCAACTTCTTAGCAATAGCAGTTTGTGTAACATCAGACGCTGCTATCTCGCCCTTTATTTTTCTTATACTTATCTCTTCCATACATTAACCTTTTATTAAGTTGTGTCCTTTAGTATATAGCGTATCTTTTTAAGTGTCAAATACATTTATTTAGTTTTTATTGAATAAAGCTGTTGACATAGGTGTTGCTTTGTTTTACAGTGGTATTACCAACAAATAGGAGAAAATTATGTACTACTTAGATTTAACAGGCGATTATTTTGATGCTGATACTTTAAAGGGGCTTATCAAAGAAGCTTCCGAGTTTTACGCTGACAGGACGTACGAGCCAGATTTTACAATAGTTGATTTGCATGAAGATGATAAGTCTATAGCTGATGAGCGTTTTGATGTGTTTTTAAGTGAGTTAGAAGCTGCTATTGAAGATGCTATCAATGAATATGAGCCAGAAGAAGAAGGCTGTGAATATGAGTCTTTAACTGGTCATGAAATGGGCGTATGCCAAGGGAGGGTGTAATGGAAAGTTATGATGCTATTTACCAAGCGGTAAGAAGTAGAATATCTAATGGCGATATTGGTGGGGCTGTTGCGGAGGCTATACGTGATATAAATATAGCCCATTACTTCGAGCAGGCTTCTCAAGAGTGGGTGATTGCAGCGTCTGAACAACAAAGACCGAGCGTTCTATTTAAGCCTAAAGTTTATATAGATGGCGACCAATGGTGTGCTTTATATGGCGAGAATCTTATAGATGGCGCATGTGGTTTTGGTGACTCACCTGCAAAGGCGTTATATGAGTTTGATATAGCGTTTAACGCATCTAATCTAAAGAAAGAGGGAGAATAGTAATGTCAAAACATGAAGAGCTACACGATGCGTATACAGAATACAATAATAATCAAAGTGAGTTGTTAAGGCAGTTCAACAAAGACTATGACGCATTGAAAGAAGCGCAAGAGGCTAGGGTAAAGGCTATAAACGCTAAGTACGTAGAAGATTTAGGTAAGATGGTTGATAACGCATATAAGGAGGCGAAGTAATGAATAATTTCATGAAGTTTAAAACTAAACCAATACAGGTCAATAAAGTAGGTGAGTCACATAGTGCTTGTGCTTCAATTATACCCGCTAAGAACCTCACTACATTAGAAAAGAATATATTAGAAACTAGGACTAAGATAGCTATAGAGCGTATTGCAAAGGAGGAGGGAAGGAAGATTGTTGAGGCTCAAGTTGTACGCCAGAATCGTATGGCTGGTTATGGTGAGAGGTTAAACTAATGGATATAAAAAAGTTAATAGAGGTGATGGCAGAAGCTAGACTTAAACAATCTCAAAGAGGCGGTAAAGGCAGGGCTTTAAGTTGGGAGGAGTTTAAAGAAAAGTTCCCTGATTTATCTAAAACAATATTAGATGAGCAAGGTGCAGCCTTTAAAGCTCTATTTAAGGAACTGCCAGAACTCAAGCGAAGTTATAGCGTAGTGGACATTCCAGAAGGTGAAGCATATATGCCATCTGTTGAATATCCTTGTAAAGCTAATCACGACCTTAAAGGGGCGTTTAACTACTACAACCAACTTAAACAATGGGGTAATGATGAGTAAACTAGACAAGATAAAAAAGGCTTTGGAGGATGCGGTCAAAGATAAAAAAGGGATGTATTGGGAGACGGCGACACAAGCCCTCAAGGACTTAGAGGAGCTTCGGGAGGAGATGGAAGGTTTAGGTTTAAGGAGTCATGCGTCAACAGGTCAGAACTCCTTTGTAACTAGATTACAAGATTCACTTAAAGAGCCAAGGGGTGGTAAATGCTCCGTTTCGCCTCGTGATTTAAACGACATTTTACATCATTTCATACGTTTAGATGATGAAGCTAGGAATAACCACCTAAAGGAGGTAGATAGATGTTAAAATATATATGGAATTTATTACCATTTGATATGTCTAATTCTATTACGATGGACTTAGAAAAATCAGGTATTAACACCCCCAAAGACAAAGAGGACCAAATGACACAGGAACTAATAAAGGAAGCTGAGTCTATAAAGCATACCCACAACACAATAAAGGAGCAAAAACCTTTAGGTAACGGTAAAGCACTGTGGACGGTTCATAGTGACTATATTGAAAATCTTGAGAACATCAAAGAAAAGCTCACAGAAGCCCTGAAAGAGCAACAACAGGTGATGGATAGTGAGAAGTTGGTGGAAAAATTTAGGGATTCAATAAGGGAGCGAAGCGGAGGGCATAACCTAAAAAATTTGAATGGTGATTATTTATGGCAAACCAAAGAGCCAATTAATCTAACTGAACTAGCTAACATAGTATTGAATAAATAAAAACAATAAGGGGCGGTATCAAAACTTAGCTTTTGTGCAACAAGCCGTCCCACCAAGGAGGAATTATGAGAACTATTAACAGTGAAGAAATACAAAGACGAAGGAAGGAAAAAGGCTGGTCATGTAGAGATTTGGCTAGGCGTGTTAAGATATTCGATTCTACTTTATATGGGATTGAAAAGGGGCAATACAAAACCTCTAAATTCTTAAGCAGAATAGCTGAAGCGTTAGACTGTAAACTAAAGGATATAACTTTAGATACAAACCCATTTGGCACTTGTTTAAAAGATGGTTGTAACATTGAGTTAACATCACCTATGCAAAAACGTTGTGAAAAACATGCACTTGAATCACAGCGTAAGAATGCTCGTACAAACTCACAAAACAGCCGTAAGAAGACAGTTGTAATGGTGGAAAAGCCTATACCAGATTTCAAGAATGAAACGGTTGAATTAAAAGAGGTTGTTGATACTGGCGTTATACCAGTTGAAGCAATTGCCAACCAAGCTAAGGAATATGAAGGTAAAATGCCTACTTTTAAAGCGAAGGGTGCGCCTAAGTACAAAAGAGAATATAATGGTTTTTATGATTGCAGCGTAGGGGGGTAATATGCACTTAATAGGATATACAATAACTTTAACAATCGGAATCTATGCAGGGTGGTATTTAAAAAGCTGCTCTATGGTATGGATTGATAATATAATGGCAAAAAAGAGGGGGTTATGACCGAAGCAATTTTACAGAAAAATGTAACAAAGTGTTTAAACCAAACCCTACAAAATAACGTCTTTTGGACTAGCGTAGAAGTGTCAAATGGTCGTGGTGGTAAGTATGGCGCTATAAATCAAAAAGCATTAGCTCGCAGAGGGGTTAAATCTGGCTTTCCAGATGTATTCTTGCTTTGGTTAGATGATGGGCTTAAAGCGTTATTTATAGAGCTTAAATGGAAGAATAACGGCTTGCAAGAAACGCAAATAAAGTGCCACGCTGATATTGTTGAAAAATTACATGCTCCTGTTGTTGTATGTCGTTCTGTATATGATGTTATTGAGGCTTTAGAAGTTTATAATGTACCAACAAGAATAAAAGAGTTAGAAAGTGAAAAACATACGAGCTAGAACTAAATTACTTCCTCAATTTAAGTTTGTTCCAATTAAGATTTTAGATGAACCTGCTGTTATTACAATTAATGGTAAAATTGTTAGCATGGGTAAGAAAGGTATAATAAACGGAAAACATGTGCGTGTATGTTGTGCATCAGAAAAGCAAATGAATTTTTTTATAGATTTTCAAAAGAATTTAGGACACCCTTTGCAGTATTGGGGAGTTTATAAGGACGGTTTTTATTTTATATACTCAAAACATGGTAAATTCACGCATAAAGGAACAGCTCAACAACGGCACAAAAATAGAAAGATTAGCGATTCTTTAAGATTAAAAAAACTATATGATGATACGGAAAATGCAGTCTTTACTGGTACAAGTAGGTCAGGAGATATAAGATTTCACAAGCCACTTGTTAAACTAAAGAAAAAAGAAGAAGAGTGGGAAATGTATAAAGAATAAAGGGTGCATAAAGCACCCTCTATAACCAATAATCAGGGAGAAACTATTATGACTAATAATTTACAAAACAATGATAACACAAGTTTACCTAAATGGCAAATTGAGCTAAAAGAGAAGGGAGTTATGTTTTTTGAGTACGCCCCATCTAATGAAGTACTTATGCAGATTGATAATCTACTTGCAGAGAAAAAGATAAAATGCGTAGCCCTGCAAAACCATGATTTCTGTGGAATGAAGATAGAATGGCTAGGTGATTTTAACGAATTACCATCAATGCATAATCAAGAAACACCATAAAAAATTGCATATACAATGAGGGAATTATGATATTACAGATATATAGTATTTGCATAACAATCGCATTAGCATGCTTTGCCGTTAAGTGGGTGATGGCTATTGTTGAAGTTAACCAACTACGTAAAGAAAAGCATGACTTACAAATGAAGCTGTGGGATTCTAAGCCTTAGCCTTTACAGCATTTATAATAACATCAAACACCATGCTAGCTAATGCCACATATGGAATAGCGGGAGGTATGAAGCCCATTATAGTTAATGTAATAGCTTTGTAGCCTTCCCATGTTTCGGGCTTTTGTAGCTCTTCTTCGTTAGCTTTTAGAAATTGTTCTAATGCTTGGCATAGTTCTTGGTTATCACTCATATTAATCTCCTTCTATTTCATAATGGGGCATATCTTTAAACGAGTGCCAATCACCACCCCATGTTATGTTAACGCCATATTTAAAGGCTACAGCTTTTATAACCCCTGCCAACTCGGCAAATCGTTCTGTATCTTCCCAATCTATCGGATATGGCGCAAGGTCAACTGCTAATGATGGTTTGAAGTTATGTTTTGACGCACCAAACACCGCCTTAGTAGAACCTTTTTTATATAATTCATTCTGCCTCTCTTCACCTCTATGCCCCTCTAAAACTGTAAAATCAGTTATTCTTATTGCCTCATTGCATATAGCTTGAAGTTTATCATGGCAAGTCGCTAGTCTTTCTTTAGATTTATTACTAAATTTAGGCATTATAATATCTCCATCAACTCTTTTATAAGAGGCTTTAAATCTACATCTGCTGATATTAATGAGGCAACAATAAGACCACCCCATACTATTAATTTCTTTATTACTTTTAAATTCTGTCCTGATATAAGTTGTAAGTCTTTAATCTCGCTTACGTCCTCCCTAGTGGCTTTTTGGTCTAGTTTAATATTATCAATGTTCTTCTCTAATATTTGTATCTTCCCAGCGTGGTTGTTTATGTGGTTAGCGTGGTTATGCGACTTCTTGCGCTGCCCTTCCATCTCATGATGTAACTCTCGGCTACTTTCTTTTAGAACTGATACATCGCCATGAATATCTAAAACAGTCTGCCTAACTGTGATTATATCATCAACTTTAGCCTCTAAGACAGCTACATGCGTAGTGTTTCTATCTACCTTTTCATTTAAACTTTGTATTACTGCGTCTATTTTATCAGGCATTTAAAAACACCTCGATTTTATTATTTAAGTCGGTAAGCTCTTTAATCTCGTCCCATGAATGATAAAAACTACCTAATTTTACACCGAGTAGAGCCTCATTTTGAACTGTCGCTGTCTGCCCTATGGCTGTTAAACTATCGGCAATAGAGTTATTACTAGCATTACCAGCGTATGGTATTATCTTATCACGAATACTGTTAATAAGCAAAACCTTACCAGTATAAGTAAAATCTTCAGGTGCGTTATATGTTCCAGATACTGAAACAACCTTACTAAAGTTTAATCTATTAACCAACCGCAAAGCCATCATACCACCATTGGAAATACCTATTAAAGCACCATTGCTATAATTTAATCCATATAGCGCCATAAGTGCGTTAATAAGGCTCTCTAAGTGGTCTAAATCCTTTTGGGTGTTATCAGCGTCCCACAACCTATTATCATTCACAGCAGCACTTAAACTAAATATATAACTATTAGGAAATAATGTGTGTATGTCGGAAGTTAGCCGAAAATCAAACGGATTACCATAACCACCATGCAATAACACTTTCCATGTACCATCTGGATTTGTAGGCTCGTCAATTGAGTTATCCCGTGTTTCTACGCCATCATGTGATTGATATATAGGCATTATGCAAGCGTCACTCCCCATTTATTAGCTAAGTATTGATTTATTGTCGTTATTTCACCTGTTGATAAATTCCTATCGTATATTATAATCTCTGCAATACTTCCGTTTAATGGAAATGCCCCACTTCCTGCCGTTCCTATAAAGAAATCATCAATTGTTGCAGAACTAGTGGCGCTTGTGTTTGTAACCTCTGTACCGCCATCAACTGATATACCTTGCGTTGTTCCATCTCTTCGCATAGCTGCTATATTCAAATCGGTATTTGTAGCACCCGCAAAAGTAACCGAACCACCACCACCCGACTTATTAGTAAATAACTGCGAACCTGCAACATTACTATAAGTCTGAAAGTATTCATTTGTCACACCAGAGGCTGCACCAATAGTTGAATCTAATGAGCCGTCCTCACTAGCTCTCTTTGAAACTACAAATAAAGTATTATCCCCATTAGGTATAGTGTATAAAGCACTTGGTAAAAATAACCTATCAGTAGTGAAATCTATTATATTTAAACCGTTTTCAGTGGAGTCGCCTGTACGTGGCGTTCCGAAGTCTGTAGTAGCATCGTAACCGTTGCCTGATTTATCAGCCCATAAAGTTACGTTTTGCGTTGTGGCTGTGATTGTGGAAGTATCAGAAGCATCTAACCTAAGCTCTTGATTTGGTAAAGCATGGCCAACTGTATAAACACTATTCCAATTATACACACCTAGTGAATCTGCGTACTCTTGCTTTAGTCCGTCTAAATCTGGATTAGTTGAGTTTAATGCACTTTGCAGCCATAGTATTAACCTACCGTTAAACTCGCCTGTAGCTATGCTGTAAAAATCAAATAAAGAATGCCAGTCCCCATTATAATCATAGGTTGTACCTGTAACAGTTCTTATACTTGCTTGTAAATCACCTTGATTTGTCATAGTTATCCTACACACTATTAATGTTTAAATTTCTACCTATTCTTTTAACCATTTAATTCTCCTTAAATAAGACATCTTGCAAACTTGTTACACTAACACTCGCATTTGTTGACCTTACCAGATATTTAATATCCGTTTTCTCAGCAACAGGGAATTTTAAAGTCTGAGGCAAATGAAAGCCACTTTGATATATTAAAAAGCTACCACCTGAAACTGTAGCCCTATCCGCACCGAACGGTATTAACTGCACTTTAATTTCAACATCATCATTCTTAGGCGCAAATAAACTAAACCCACCCGCTAAAGCCGTTATTCCCGCTGGTATCGAAAGAAACGAAGAAAAACTCCTGCTATTACCTACATTCATTAATAAACGTGTTGCACCACCACCAGCCACCCTCAGTGTTATAATTCCTAGATTAGTCTTATTTGAACCCGCTGTTATTGCTATAATATTATTAGTTCTAAAGGCTGTTCCGGTTAAAGCTACTGGCGTTGTGCCGTTCATTGTTACAACTTGGGATTGTTGCACATAACTATCGTCAAGGTAATTAACAGCAACAGTTCTAACTCCCGTTCCTAACGCTGTATCATTGGCATTACTACTTACTAATTCCCAAGATTCCGCTGCCGTTGGGAAGTCAGTTATACCGCCTTGGTCAGATAAATCCTCAAATGTTGTACCTACTGACGAGTTAGTAGCTTGAACGTTTATCGTAGAGTAACCAGGTACATTGCCTAATGCTACTTGTGTGAAAAAATCTGAGCTTAATAACTGCCCATCATTTATTATAACATTCTCATAACTTCCCGCATTATTTTTACCCGCTATTACAGATTTAACTAATGCAGCAGGCGTTGAATCAGTTGGTGCAATTGCTAACGGTGTGACTGTATGTTTATCAGAACTACCGAAAGTAGTTTTAACCTCTAAGTTAACATCTGTAACCTCACTGCCTGTATTATTAGTAAGTATTAATCTTACGTATCTTTGACGTACAGGGTAATTAGCATTAAAAAATGTACTTGCGGTATATGTGAAACTTGTACTTACAACAGAATCTTCAATATTTGACTTTGTTTGAGTTTCTAATGTTAATCCACTTGCTGAGGCTATCCAAGATAGTTGGTATTTGTCAGCAGTAGCCATATCTACAAAGCTAGTGTCTATAGCAGCACCATCCGCCAATGTTGCCGTTTGACTAAAATTAAATCCTGCTAAACTTGGTTTATCACTCATTAAGCCCTCAAATACCAGTAAACACCGATTGATTTTTGTAATACGCTAGTTGGATTACCACTGAAAGAACCTCCAGAGTGATTATGTGCGCTTCCAGAGCCTACACTACTAAATGTATAACTATCAAAAACAATACCTGTGGCCCCCGGTGTTGCGGTGTTCGTAGTTCCTATATATCTAGGGTCTGAACCGTTTGGAGGTATGCTACCTGAATCCCATGATACTGCACCACCTACTATATCCGCTGTAAATGAAGTCGGCAAGTTAGCCTCTGTAAGTGATGTTCCTCCAGTAGTTCCAACCGACCCACTACTAGCAACCGTAGTAGCTCCTGCCACATCACCAACCGTTGTTATTGAACCGCTACTAGATACACCTAATGCAACCCTATCTTGAAAGTCTGGCGTTGTAATAGCTTTATCTGCGTCCCAGTCAGCCTGTGCTGAAGCTCCACGCCCTCCTGCTACGGCGGCTTGACCGTCTGCGTAATTATCCCATAAGTATTTATAATGGAACTCGTATTGTGTGCCTGTTATATCACCATTGGTTGTTTTAGATAATGATTGGCTATCCAATGGAACTTCATTTGCAAATGCTGTAGAGTGTGCCCCTGATACAATTACAGGCTTTTCAGTGGGGTTTATTACTTGAAAGTTTGTACCGTCATATATGATTGTATAAAGCCTTCCTGCTACAAGCTCGTTAGCCTGCATAGCAACCGCACCCGATTTTACCAAAGAAGCCGCACCAACCGCATTAAAGTTAATTGTTGATGCTCCTGTGTTTGTAGCATTTATGTTAATTAAAAACCTTTGGCCTGCTGTATAAGCTGTAATAGCTGGCGTTATAGATGCAACATAAGTGTCAGCACTTCCTGTTGTTACTACGTAAATGCCACCACCATCTTGGAATTGCCCCATTGCTAAATAATTATCCCTAGCTGTGGCATTACCAACACCTGTATGCTTTTGCGAGTTCATCGGTAAGTCACCCGTTGGTGAGTTCTGCCCGTCCTTCGTTAAACAATTATTAATACCGTTTGTAAAGTCAGTATCGTTAGTATCATGCCTATCTGCACGAATCTTAATACCATTTGCTGCATCTACTACCCAACTATATGTTTTGGTAAATACACCACTTCCCGACCATCCTGCCATTATTCAACACTCCATGTTGCTTTTTTTTCTTGTTTAGGCTCTATTAATGCCATTATTGTTATAAATATTAATATGTTTAATAATATCATTCATCCCCTCCCATAGCTTGCCCCATATATGAACCAACTATCCCTATGTATTGTGAAATGTCATCCTTTATCGCTGGATTATTTATTGCAGTTTCTTCCATACGCTTTAAGAAAGTTCTAAATGTTCCCCTATTAATTGGCTGGTCTGATGCCTTAGCTAAAGTCTTAACAAAATCTTCATTCGTTAAAAGCCTAGCACTTAAATTAGCACCAACACCTGTAGTCACCGCCGTAGCAGGGTCAGCCGCTCCTAAAGCTATTAATCCAATATTACCTAAATTATCGGCAGTACGACTAGTATTAACAAACTCTTGCGAATCTCTTAATGTCTTACTTACATCAACTAAAGTGTCTAATGATTTACGATATTGCGCACCCTGCTTACCAAAGAGAACTGAACGCCCTTCTGGTGTTAGCCTATTGTAATCTGACACAAACCTTGAGACACTAAAATCGCCTGTTGGACTTCTTCCTAGTTGCTGTACAACCGCATCCCTTACAAGCTCCCTATCGCCTTTAGGTATAGCATTCAATATCTTACTAGCTTTTACATCACCAACTTTAGAAGATGTTTTTAACTGGTTAAAGATTTGCCCTGCGTCTGCTTTTTCTGATATGTACTTTTTAAGGTTGGATTCTATTTTTGTAATACCCTCTGAGTAAAAGTTATTAGCATTGTCAAACGCTTTCAGTGCATTAGCACCCTTTGACTCCGCAACCCCCCGCATATCTTCACTTAATGAAGCGTATAACTGCTTAGCAAGTGCATTATCTTTTCCTGTAAATGTGTTTTCCTTTATTTGCTTACCAACCTCTGTCCTATAAGCACTTAACGCATTATAAGGCAATACACCTTCAACCGCATCTTGATTGATATCTGATAACAATTTAAAAGCTGGACTACTTTGCATTCTTCCTTGTAGCTGCGCTTGCTCTGGGAATTTCTGTAACTCTCTTTTAAATAAGTCCGTTGCATTACTCACACTTGCAGCATCATCAGGCTTTATAAACCTATCTAACCTTTTATATAGCTTATCGGAGGTATTCTGAAACTTATTTACAAAGCCCCTTACTCCTGCTTGTATTCTTTCCCCTGCTTGCTGACCTGTTATTTCACCTTGCTGCCTTGCTAACTTTGTAACGCCTCTTTCTATCCCTTGTAATGTATTATCTACATTATTAGTAATTACTGAGGTAGAGCCTAAAGTTCCATTTAATATACTTCCCAAACGCTTTATAGTTGGGCTATCAGTCACTGCCAACAATGAGGGCTTTACGCCTGATTCCGTAAAGTTCTTTACAACAACTGGGTTAACTTTAAATAACGACTCTGCAATTGTTTTGACTGGTTGTGATACACCATCAGCAAATTGCGTTACTTTCTTTGCAATAAATGGTGTAGCTTTTTCAAACACTTTTGCACCAACAGGAGCTAGTACAGCACCAGTTACAGCATCTTTTAATATACCCTCTGTTGTTTCTGCCTCACTTAATCCGCCAGCCTCAACCGCGCCTGTTGCAGCCAATGCTGTCGGAGTAGCTGCTCTTCCTATATTCGCACCCCTAGCCAAAGCTTGCGCTCCTTTAAAAACACCACCGCCAACAGGTAAACTCGCTGCCACCTCTGTAACGCCAGCCGTTATTGGCATTTCCTCTTTTAACTGTCCTCTTCGTGCTGCTAAATCTTTTGCGCCCTCTTCGGTCAACTCAGATAATGTCTTATCATCAACTCCCATCGCCTTAGCAAAGAGCGCGCCACCCAAAGCAATAGCTGGGTCTGCAAATCCTAAAGTAGCACCCCTTGTTGCGACCTCTGTTAATGCCTGCCCAGTTTCTAATGGTGCTTGTGCTGCTTCCAAAGGCTCTTTTGGGGTAAATTGGCTGCTTGCAAACTCTTGCACCTGCTCAGGTGTAGTGCCTTCCGGTACTTCAAAACGCCCTATCCTTCCATCTGGTAGTTGTACTTTTGCTATTGGCATTACTCAAAACCTAAAAATTTTATTTCACCTGTTGGCTTTTCTGCTCCCACTGGTTTATTAGTTTTTCTTTGTCTCTCTAAGCCTTTTTGTATTATTGTTTTATACTCAAGTGCAGCCGCTTTAAATTCATCTTCTGTTTGCGATAAACTCATCCTAGTTTGTGCAGCTTCAGCTTTATTACTTTCTGTATCTGATATTGAACCACCGCCTTTTAATTGCTGCCTAGCCTCTAAGAAAGCCCCACCTTTTAACTGTTTTAATCTTTCTGAAAATGATGCGGCATCCGTACCCGCAGTAAAACCACCACCAGGCTTATCAATATTTCCTGCATCTGAAAACGGCAGTTTTTGCAAACCAAAACCAACCGCTGCACTGAGACCTGGATGTTCTAATAAATCATCAACTAGCTGTATTGTATTTTCTGCTTGTGCTTCCGCAGCAACTAACGCCTCTTCCTTCTTAATTTTGGCGTCTTCTGCTTTTTTTGTCTTTTCGTCTATTATACCTTGAGCCTTTTGCTCTTCTAATTGTAACTTTCTCTGGTCAATATCAGCTTTTCTTGCACGCTCTCTTGCGTTTATTTCATCTAATACAGCCTGCCTTTCTTGGTTTATAGCCCTCTCTTCTCTTTTTTCCGCACGACCTATTTCTGCCTGATCCGCTTTAAACGCTTGTTGCCTATCTAGTAAACCACTCTCAAACGCTCGCTCTTCTTCTTTCGTTATTCTTTTTTGCTCCGCTTCCGCTTTTGCTAAAGCTTGCTCTGTCTTTCCACGCTCTGCCCCCACTTCTTGTAATGTCTTAGCACCAAAGAAGGCTGCTATTCCCCTTGCTAGTGGATGTGCGTTTCTATCATTTGCTTGTTGCAATAAGCTTTTTGCTAATGCTTCCCTTGTAGCTAACTCTGGCAATGGTACAGCACCCGACACTTTCTTAGGCTGTGTTTTTAAAGCTTGTATTAAACCTCTATTCTCATCTTCAACAATATCAGGTTGTGCTATTGCTTGTTGAGGTTGATTTAATGCTTGTTGTTGCTGCCCTTGTTGTTTAGCTAAAAACTCACTAAGGAAGTTTCTTTCTCTAGTCATTAACAACCTCCATCTCTAAACCTAACTTGTTATAATAAACACCATAATAACCATTACCCATAACAGTTACTGCCTCTGGAGTTATTTCCATTACATCTTGAGCCATTACACCTCTATATCGTGTGTCATCGCCTTTATAGTTAAAGTCATATAACTTATAGCCGTTTTTATTACCAACCTGTTTGATGTTTTCTTTTAATCTATAATCTGAGCCTGCCGCTGCAGCTTGGCCAGCTGAACTTACTATATCTCCTATAAACTGAAGATTAGCCTGCCGCTGCCCCTCTTGGAAATTAGCAGTGCCTAATTGATTAGCAAATCCTTGATTAATTATACTAGCCACATCAACTGTTGGTGCATTGAATGGCTGGAAAGGAGCGGCAAAGCCACCCAATGCCCCTATTTCCCCGAACTGCTGCGCACGTTGTTGCTGTTCAAGATTTGATAATGCTAGTTGTTCGTTCACTTCCTGACCACGTAACGCTGCTGTTAAACTAGCTAATCTATTTTGTTCTACTCTACCAGCTTCAATCGCTCCAAATGCTAAATCTTGCTGCCTATCTCCAACACTCTGGTCAAATCTAGTTAATTCTTTTTGTGCCGCTTCACTTGATAATGGGATGCCTCTATCTGCTAAAGTTTGGATTAAATCTCTTCTTTCTTGCTCTATAATAGGGTCTAGCCTTCTTTGCCCCGCCTCAAAAGTTTCTTTCTCTATTCTTAACGCATCATCCGCAAAATCACCCAATAAAGGTGTTTGCAATCCTGACTCAATATCACTTGCTGTTCTAAATTCACCTAAATCTTGCCCTGTTAACTGCCCTAATAAATCAAGAGCTATACCCTCTGAGCCTTCCCTAAATGCCTTCTGGAAGTCTGATTCAGTTATCTTTACACCCTCTGCACCTTCACGTGGTATAAACTCACCACCTTCGCCAATAGTTCCAAACTCTAAAGTGCCTTGTGGTGTTATTTGAAATAACTGTGTTGCTTGTTTTTGCTGTTCAATTGTTGAACCAACATTAGGCGCTTGTGGTGCATCCGTACCACCGAAAAGGTCATCTACTATACCACTTACAGGGCTGAAAACATCACCCATCTACTAACCTCCCAATCTTCCCTTAATATGGAAAATTGCATTATATTTTCAATTCCTGCTGGCTTTCTTAGAATTCCTTCAAGGGTAAAACCAGCTACTTTTAGCAGTCTTACCGCTTGGCGATTGCTCGAATGAGTCACTGCGGTGAGCCTATTATAACACGAATCTTTGAAAAATAAAGATAAAATTAGCCTTATAGTTCTAAGTGGCTTCCAATCCGCCTCAAAAGAAGCTATAGACACGCTTGCTTCTAGTTCTTTAATATTATGCTGCTTATGCTCTAAGTAAGAATTAAAGGCCCACGCAACAACCGGCTTATTATTATCTATGACGCCATAACAGCGCAACTTCGTATAATCAATAGTACCTGGCAAAGCTTTATTAAGAAGCTCTCCCCAATACTGATTCGTATCTATATCATTCTCTGTACTTCTAATGATAGATTTGTTCCTAACCATTTAAACTGCGCCCCTCTTATACTAAATTGTATTACAGTTGATAATGCACGCCCTGAGCCTGCCGCACTGAATTTAACATTCCTAGCAGCCGAAGCGCCCGCCCATTGTGCCTCGTCCCATGTTGCAGTGTCCCAATCTGGGCCTATAGGCTCACTCGTTGCTGTATTTGTAACAGATTTATCAATATAATCGTATCCAATCTCCGCACCTAATGTAGATGAACCATCAAACAAATAAGTTATTGTTAAGTTTCTCACATTTTTAATATTTGATATACCAACTGTAGAATATGCTTGTTGAGCGATACAGTTTATATTGCTTCCATTGTCATCAAAACCATCATCACCCTTATAAACAACACCATCACCGCCAAAATATAAGCCATTATTAAAGCTTGAAAAAACAGTTGCGTCCCAACCATCAAAAAAACTAGGTGCTTGTGTTTGGAATACCGATATGTATTGAAAATAATTACTATCATCAACCACAGGTACATTAACAATTAACCACCCCTTATTATTGTAAATTGATAATTGCCAATCGTTATTTGAACCATACACATTAAATGCCTCTCGAATCGCACCACTTAATTTTGATGGTTTCAAAAGCACTGCTCCTGACTCACTAGAGGCGTTTATAGTATCACTTAGAGCTATAACATCTTGCCTAGTTAACACAATAATATCACCTGCAAACTCTATTGCTGAACGTTTATTAATCGGAGCTGGTATAAAGTACCTACCAACTAAAGCCCAATCCGCAGCTGTGCCAGGGTCACTACCTTGGTAAACAATAACCTCTCCAGTGTCTAATATAAAGCAAGCATAATCATCTGGCCCACTTCCACCATCTCTTGATATAGATTTCATTATTAATAAGTTACCACCAGTTTTTGAAACTTGATTTAGTGGAAATTTAGTAAAAGCACCTTGAATGGCGTTAGTTGCACCATAATAAAAATTACCTGTATCACTGTCCCATACATACATTCTAGATTTATGAACATTAATTGCATCTACATTTGATGGACCGTCTGTGTTTAAATCACCAGAATAAACAGCGTCTATTGAAGTCGTGCCGTTGTATATTTGCGGTGTATCTGCTCCATTTACCAAAACCATAGAGCCTGATAATTGCCCGCTTTCAAAATCTGTATTAGTAAAACCCGTCTTGACACTAGTTGCCGTTCCGCCACCAGTTCCAAGTGAATATAAAACCGTACCAGCGCCAACAACTAACTGTAATGTAGTAGTGGCCTTATACTCTGATAAATGGTTGACCGTTCCAGTCATTCCAGTTCCAAAACTTGTATAACCCTTTCTTGATATAATACCGTCTGGCTCTGATATTACATTTTTAAACTGCACAGCATCTTGCAAAGGCATAGCAGAGCGTGACTCTCTTGTATTTAATCCACCGCTCGGCACTGGTATTTCTACTTGTCTTGCTGTTCCCCCTAATTGCTGTACAACTGCTTCTCTCATTGTCCAATCCCCGTATCTGGTAAGTTAGGATTTCTAGTGTTAATATTATACTTAGGCCCAATAATTCTACTTGGCGTTTCAGCTGCCATTAAATCCTCTCTAGCATCTTCAAACTCCTTAAGCTCAACAGCTGCTGGCAATCCATCTCCTGCTTTAAGTTCGTATTTTAAACCTAATTCCATTAAGAACTCAGGGAATTTTACTAGGTCACTATCCTCTGTAAAAGCTGATTTACTTGTTGCCCCTGTTGAATCTGTTATCCATTGATTAGAAATATAATTAAATACAATTGTACTTCCGCTCTCATCAGGCGTTATTAAAATATTATTAGCTTGCTCCCTGTAATAGCGAATAATACCAACATTAGTAACAACTGAGCTTTTTAACACTTGCCATTCTTGTGGTGTTACTAAACCCATCTTGCGATAATTCGTTCTATCCCAATCGGTATCGTTTATATACCTTAGGAAATCATCATCTGTAAAAACATCGGAACGAGCATAAGAACCCGTCCCATCTGTTACAAAAGTTTCTTCTTTTTGCAGTACTTGCCAGTCGTGCATAGCATAAAGCTTTTTACCCACCTTATTAAGTAATGCTAAAGCCTTCTTAACGTATTTATCATCATTCCCCACTACTGTTTGAGGCTCTTCTCCTAGTAGTGTTTCGTTTGTTACGTTTTGTATTATTGTTAGTAGGCTCATTTTCGCCCTCCAATTCTAATTGTTTATTACCTTCTAGTAACTCAATCTTCTTTTCAAGTGCCTTAATAGTTTTTTCTAATTCTGAGGCGTAGCTTTCGCCTTTTATAAACTTCTCGGCTCTTTTTACTAAATCCCTACCTTCATATAAATTCTTTATAGCCTTCTCATGCAAACCAGCTAACTGCTCTATAGTTTCCACCTTTATAGCCCGTAAAGTAGAAGTTTGACCTGGTGTTATGCCTGGCAACATCTCAAGCGGTATTCCATTTTGCTTTGTTTCTTCACGATTTAAATAGTTATCATAATGAAACTTAAATCTTTCCCTATCCTTATCAGTCATAGGCCTTTCTGTTACTTGGTTTCTTTGGCCTGGTGCCATAATTGACACATATTCTATATCATCAAAAACTTGTTTATTCTCTTGCTCACTTTTAAACTTATTTAATTTCGCCTTCTTAAAAATCTTAACAGCTAACAACTTGTCGTGCTGCTCGTTCCAATCTCTCTTTCCATTATACATAATCCGCTCCTATTATTAAAGTAAGGGCAGGGACAAAACGCCCCCACCCCATTAGTTTAGTGTGGGAAATGACACATAATTATATTTGCACTTGCATCTATAGCAGTTGCACATATTGAGTCAGTTACCAACGCTGTTACGTCTAGCGTACCATCCGCTGCACCCGTAGGTGTTAGAGGGTCGCCATCAGCACCAGCTGTTAAAGCTATAGTTAGTGTTGCAAGTCCTGAAACTTGAACCCAACCATAAGTGCCATCAGTCAACGCTGCTTGTAATACACCAGCACCAACCTCATCACTATCTGATAAATCAGAAGTAACAATAGTACCAGTTGCATCACCAACGGCAACAGTTGCATAGTAAGCAACCTCACCAGCTACAGCAGCCACAGCCGCAGTTGCAGCCTCATACTTTACGTATTTGTAAACTTTACCTGTGTCTTGTTGTGCAAGCTCGCCAAGTTTAAAAGCTGGGCTTGAATCAATAACAGTTAAATCTACACCTATTTGATATCCCATGATATCCTCCTATTAATTAATTAATTAGTCTTACCTTAGTCCTTTAAAACTCCTTGCAAACTACGGTTTGAACAAGTCAAGTTACCCATAAATAGTATAGGCATAACCATAGCGTCCTGATTAATTGGCTTATCCATTTCACCCGGTGCAAAATTAGCTTGCTCATGGATATCAAAGAATAAATAATCAGTGTTCAAGAAATACATGTGATTAGCTGGTATATCGTTATCCAGGATAACTGGTACACCTAAGTAATCCAATGCTGCAAAACCACTAGAAGCCATCCTAGCAACAGAACCCTCACTAACGTTAATACGTTGAATAGTTTGAAGAGCTTGCTGATAGAAGTTGTAATAGTTTTGGTCACAAACAATAAGGTTAGGCTTATCAGTTCCACGAGTTAACTGATTATAAACCGTATTCATGTACTTAATGATGTTAGAAGCTGAAGCAGCTGCGCCACCATCTGTAGTCGCATCATAAGCAATGTTTCTCCAGAAAGTTTGCACAGAAGCGTCAATACCGCCAACCGTTCCAGTTGTAGGGTCATCAGCAACAATTAGCTGTAGTCCACCAATCTGTTTACCAGCACTACCTGTACCATCAGAATATAAGCCAGTGTTAATATTATTAGCCATAGTCATCATAGCAACTTTAGTTCTTGAAGTCACTAGGTCTATAATTTGCGACTCTCCGCTGTTTTGTCTGCGTTCAAGCCCTGAAATAGTTATATTTACGGCTGCTTGTTTCCAGTCATAGTTAGCTGAAGTTAGCGTATCACTTGCAGAAACATCTAAAGTTTCATAACCAGTATAATATTGGAATGTAGAGTTTTCTGCATACGCCAATTGACGCTGTATAGACTCACCACCTGATTTTAACTGAACACCACCTTTATCTTTTAATGCAGTTAGTAGTGCATTTTTATCGGTAACATTATCCGCAAAATCCCCTTGAAAATCTCTCAATGTACTTGAAAGAATTTCAGTAAAAGTACTATTTGGAATAACCATTTTTAATCCTCCGCTTTAAGCTGAGATATTAAGAACTAGCTTTATGCTCCCGCAACTTCTCCTTGAACCTATCTTCAAAGCTCATTTTTCTAGGAGGCTGGGTTGCTACCTTTTTATTAGTTACACCTCTTGCTGCTTTTTTAGCTTGCGCCACTGCCTTCTTATCAGCTTCCATATCCTGCCTTGACTGCGCCTTTTGCTTTTCTTCTAAAGCCAACTCTCGCACAGTTGGAGTCATGTTATAAGCCTCTTCAAGCGTTTTCGCTTTTCCTTTTTGCAACAATATACCCATCTCATCTTTTACTTCTTTAAAAAGAGGGTATTTAGGCTCACCACTATCATCAATTGCAAATTCAAAGTCCTTAATCTGCTTAGCAATATATGCATCTTCACTTGCTGCTGATTTTGTTTCGCTTTGCGTCTTGTTGTTTTTTAGGTCTGCTATTTCTTTTCGCATCTCAGCGATTGTTTTATCATAATCAACAATACTATCATCATCGTTAGTATTGCCAGTAATTAAGCTAGGGTCGACTTTATAAGCCTCCATTAGCTTCTTTATAGTATCAGCTGGATTTGTTATTAGACTTTGCTCAACATTTAATAACCTTCTAACATAAGTAGGCTCGTCAATGCCACGCTGTCTTAACGCTTCCTTAGCTCTCGTATCAAATACATCATCCCATATACTCACCTTCTTAGCGTATTCAGCACGCTCACCAGCTTTCTTGTGATAATCCTTTCGTAAGTTCTCATACCTTTCAATAAAAGCTTCCGCAGCTTCTTTTGTATCTGGATTCTCTAAGGCATCTTCGAACTTCTTTTTTTCTGATGCTGTCCATTCTTTAGGTATTAACTTAAACTCTTCTTCTTGCTCTTGAGGCTCTTCTTCTTTTACCTCTTCAGTAGCCTCTTCAA
>Ga0316202_10000798_pt1 | contig 29464 bp, 26 predicted proteins | sample 3monrhotite_MG_FD_204934 | JGI IMG/M metagenome (GOLD analysis project Ga0316202, IMG submission 204934) | Microbial mat bacterial communities from mineral coupon in-situ incubated in ocean water Damariscotta River, Maine, United States -... | ecosystem: Environmental > Aquatic > Marine >...
GGCCTGTGGCCACCTTCTCCCTCAGGGAGAAGGGACGAAGTTGTCAGTTCTGCTGCTTCTGCATCTCCAGCTTTTTCAGTTGTTCTTTTAACTCGTTGATCCGGAACTCGCGGTCGACAAACAGCTTGTTGAATTTTTCCAGTTCGCGATTTTTCTTCTCAAGCGCGAGGGTGCGCAGACGGACCTTTTCATCCAGCTCAAGGTTTTGCTGGATCTGCTCGGCGTAAAGGCGTGCGTTCGCCATGGCCAGGGCGACCTGGGTGCAGATGGTTTCGAGCAGTTGCAGTTTTCTTGCCTCTGGTTTGATATCGGTGCGGGTAAAGACGCACAGCACCCCCAGGCAGCGCTCGCCGGTGACCAGGGGGAAGGCGGCATGAAAGCGGATGTCTTCATGACGGGTCGCCTCGCGGGTCGCGTATTTAAGCACCGCTTCACGATCGGCCAGGATCAGGGGCTTATGATCGCTGGCGCACTGACCGCAGAGGCAATCACCGACTTTAATTACCTGGCTGGTCAGGTCGACGATGGTCGCTTCCGAGGTCGCGCGGTGGGCAGCAAGCTGCAGCGTCTCTTCGGGGGTGACAAAGCAGAAGGTGCCCCCTTCCAGCCCGGTGATGGTAAGGGCTTCATCCAGCACCTTGTTGAGAAGTTCTTCTATCTCCAGCGTTGTGGCGCAGTCAATGATGACCCGGTTGAGAATGCGTAGCTCCTGATTGATGCGCTGGATCTCTTGTTCGCTTTCACGCAAGGCCCGTTCGGTCTTTTTGCGCTCGGCCAGTTCGTGCTGCAAAACCCTGGTATTCATTACCAGTTCTGTCGTTCGTTTGCGCACCTCATTGGCAAGCTCCTCGCCATAGCGGCGCAGAGACTCCTCTTTCTGCCTTTTAGCAAAGTCCAGCTCTGCGGCTAACCAACTGGCGGCGGCTAACAGCATGAGCAGCACGCTGAAGATAATCCCGTATTTGTTGCGGAGGACGGTCTGTTGGGCCTGGAAAATTTCCAGCGGGATAAAAGAAACAATCTTCCAGCTGGTAACAGTTCTGGGCTTACTGCCCTCGACTGTGGCTGCCCCCTGTGTGACACTGTTCTGTCCCATGAGCGTCGCCCAAGGGTGAACGGTGGCAAAGGTGAAAAGACCCGCCCTGTTTAGAAACTGTCCGGTTTCAGCGGTGGAAATCGTCGGCCAGGCGTCGGGATATTTATGCGCCATGGTTTGCTGTTGGCCGTTTTCATACATGAACCCCCATTCTTCGTCGGCATTGCGCCCGACAAACCAATAGCCTTCGCGGTTTAGCAACATGCTCTGGCCGGGTGAGGCGCTCGGTTGTTCTTTCAGCTTGTGAAGAAGATTCCCCGCCAGGTAGTTGAAGACGATGATTCCGCGCTTGTGCCCCGCTTTGTCAAAAGCCGGCGTGCCGATTCTGAGCATCGGCTTGCGCGGCAGCTCGATCTGGCCATGCTCAATGTTGAGATCGAGAGGTGAAAGGTAGATTTCCCCCTTCTGCAGCGCAAAGGTCTCCTGAAAATAATAATGATCGCCCTTGAATTGCAGCTGATCCTGCGGGACAACAAGCGGCGCATTGTTAGAAAAATTGATCCGGATCAACTCCATGCCGGTGGCGTCGAGCACCCGGACCTGATCGTAAATCCTGCTGATCTGGCTGAAAAGGCGCAGGTCCTGGGTAAACGCCTCAGGCTGCATGACCGGCAAGGCAAACATCTCTTGAAAGTGAACATGGTCTGCCAAAAAGAGCAGGTCGGTGGAGATCCGGCCGAAATAGCTGTCGATGATATTTTTTTGCAGAGCGACCGCTTGTGTGGATTGCAGGCTCAGGTCATGCTGGAGGGGTTTAAGGTCTTTGCGGTACAGCATGACTAGCGATATTGCGGTCAGAAAAATCAAGGGGAGAAAGAGGATGAGCGCGGTTTTGACTTTACGCCTGATCGCAAGCCGCATAGATTCGAGGTATGGGGTCATGCCAACCTCCTGTTAAACGGGAACTTCTAATTTATTCCATCCTTAATATTAAATCACGATAAATAGTCGTTTATTCGCGGAGTTGTTTCTTTTTCCAACGAATCATTTCTTTTTAAGCAAGATTGTGAGGTCGGAGAATGTCCTTGCATCCCTGAATTCCCCCATTTTTTGTGTTGAATTGACATGTGAGGAAGAACAGGTATCATCTATGCTTGGTGTTTTCATTAGAGTACAAATAAAGGAGGAGGCGATGATGAGAGGTCTGTTGATCCTGTTCTGTTTGTTGTTGAGCAGTTCAGTACTCTTTGCGGCCGGGGGGGTCAAGAAGAAGCGCCCCCGGGCCTATGATTATGGACAGGTCGTCATTAATAATTTTTCCACCAGTTCAGGGCTGTCGCCGGTGACCTTCGATCATTGGACCCATCGCAGCAAGTACACTTGCCGTGTCTGTCATGTGGATTTAGCCTTTGATATGCGGGCGAATTCCACTGAGATCACTGCCGCTGATAATATGCAGGGCTACTACTGTGGCAGTTGTCATAATGGCAAATCTCTTTATCAGGGGCAGGTCATCTTTGCCGCCTGTGATCCAGCCAAGAAGAAGACCGACAATGCGCGTTGCGAGCGTTGTCACCTGCCGGCAAAAGATCCCGCACGTAAATCAGCTTTTTATGCCTTTACCAAGAACCTTCCGTCCGACCGTTTTGGCAATAAGGTGAACTGGGAACAGGCTGAAATCGACGGGCTGATTCAGCCGATCGACTACCTTGAAGGGATTTCGGTGAAAAATCCTGAGCTGCCGGTGCAAAAAGATTTTGCACTGAATGCCAAGGTCGACGGGATGCCGGACATTATCTTTTCCCATCGTAAGCATACCGACTGGAATGGCTGTGAGACCTGTCATCCCGATATCTTTGTCGGGGTGAAAAAAGGATCAACCAAATACAGCATGATCGAAATCTTCGATAACAAGTATTGCGGGGTTTGTCACGGCTCTGTTGCTTTTCCACTCCAGGGGTGCCAGAGATGCCATACCGAAAAAGTTCAGTAGTCCTGCTGCTGCTTCTTGTGGCGACCGCGCTGGGGTGGCGCGACGCTGGTGCTTCGGCTTACGCCTTGCCCGAGCTGCCAGCCGCCGCTCTGTACGGCAATCTGTTGATCGATCGCACTGCGACTGCCCATGGGGTGAAGCCGGTCTCCTTCTCGCACTGGACCCACCGCACCAGGTTCACCTGTCGCGTCTGCCATACCGAACTTGAATTCGATATGGCGGTGGGGGTGACAGAAGTCAGTTGTGATGACATCAAAGAGGGTCGCTATTGTGGAGCTTGCCACGACGGTAAGTTAGCTTTCGGGCAACAGGAGAACTGCGTCTACTGTCATAATGGTGATCTCGGTTTTCGCAGCGAAGAATTTGCTGCCTTCAGCCAGGATCTGCCGCCGGATGAATTCGGTAATCAGATCGACTGGTCTGAGATGATGCGCCGTGGTCAGGTGCAACCGCAAACCTACCTGCGTGAACCTGCCCCTGAGCCGACCTTCGACAAGAGCTTGAAGTTAGAGGCGGCCTGGGGACGGATTCCACCGGCAGTCTTCCCGCATAAAGAACACTCGCAATGGGTCGACTGTGACACCTGTCATCCTGATCTGTTCAATATCAAACAGAAAACAACCGAACATTTTTCGATGAGCCGGATACTGAAAGGCGAGTTCTGCGGTTATTGTCATATGAAAGTCGCTTTTCCGATGAATGCCTGTGAAAGATGCCACCCCGGGATGAGCCGATGAAGAAGCTTTGCTTAATAATGGTTTTGATCTTAGGTGGGTTGTTGCTCAATCTGACTCAGGTCAATGCGCTTGATACTGAGATGGCAGAGGAGTTCGCAGCTCTGAGTGGTTTGACCCGCCAGGCGATGGAACTTTCAACCCTTGAATTGACAGCTCTGGTTGAACGCTGTGACCGCCTGCTTGAGAAGACTGACAGCCTGAAGGCGAGTGAGAGGAAGGTCATGCGCAAAAAAATCGAACGCCTGCGGGGGTTGTTTCTCTATGTTCTCAGCTCAAAATCTGGAACTAAAGAACAACCGTCCTCCAGGTGAATTGGTTATGTTCGAATTTTGTCAGCCGCTGCTGAAGATTGTGTTACAGGCATAGCAAAAAACGTTATGCTTTCATTGAGAGGCTGGACCAGCTCCGGTCATAGCTAGTTAGCGGCGGAGTTTTGATCCATGAGGGCCTCTTTAAATAAACTTGTATGGTTATCCAGTTGACTCCACCAAAAAACCAAAAGAGCTAAAATATCTCGCGCAGAGACGCAGGAAAACCTTTGTGCTTGTTGGTTTTGTTTCTAGCAGCCTGTCGGACTATTCATGAACTGGCTGCTAGGTTCAGTTCTTGATTGATCTCCCTCTGCGAACTCTGCGTCTGCGCGAGAAAAGTTTCGCCTCTGTTGACGCGGTTAAGCCTTTAGATGAGCCAAGTGAATAACCAGCGAAACTTGATATTCAGTCCTGAGAAGCTTCAGTTGCCGATAATGTTGGTGATCAAATATAGGTTGTATCCCAGATAAGCTGCCAGCAGGAGCAACCCCTCGATTCGGTTCACCCTGCCGGGCCTGCCTTTAAATCCATAACAGATAGCAAAGAGTGAGACTGTCAGCAGACTCATCACCAGCATATCGCGCGATAAAACTTCTGGTGCGACCGCCATCGGTTGAATGACTCCGGCAATGCCGACAACTGCCAGAGTGTTGAACAGGTTTGAACCTAAAATATTTCCCAGCGCCAGGTCGTGTTCACCTTTGCGCGCTGCAATGACGGAGGAGGCAAGTTCGGGAAGCGAGGTGCCGATTGCAACAATCGTCAGGCCGATAATCAGATCACTGACGCCGAAGAGTTGCGCAATGTTAACCGCTCCCCAGACCAACATCCGTGAACTGCCAACCAGCAGCAACAGACCCGTCACCAACCAGAAGGTTGCCCTGCCGGTTGACATACTACGCTGCGCCATTTCCTGCTCGATTTCCTGGCCGAGAGCATCGGTTTTCTTAGCTAAGCCCTGCCAGATGGTCCAGGACATCAGCACAACAAACACCAGCAAAAGCACAATTGCTTCGATGCGTGTGATATGACCGTCCCAGACCTGCCATGCTGACAAGGCCATTAATCCAGTCAGAATCGGTAATTCTTTCTTCAAGATCTGGGAATGGACAATGATCGGACTAATCAATGCGGTAACACCGATAATCAAGGCGATATTGGTAATGTTCGAGCCATAGGCGTTGCCCAGCGCGAGTCCTGGGTTTCCCTGAGTTGCGGCAATGGCCGAAACAACCATCTCAGGGGCTGATGTGCCGAAGCCGATAACCACCATGCCGATCAACAGGGGGGGCATACCAAAATGGCCGGCTACGGTGGCTGAGCCCTCGACAAAACGGTCAGCGCTCCAGACCAGCAGGATTAAGCCAACAATAATTGCAGTTATCGACATCAACATAATTTTACTGTTTCACCCTGATCATCCTGGAATTAGGCCGCTCTGGAGAATGGCGTCAAACATGAATTGAACCGCCAAAGCGGTTAAAAGAACCCCGAAGACGCGACTGACGACATGCATCCCAGTCACACCGAAAACTTTCTGAACCTTCGTTGCAACCAGTAAGAGGGTCAGAGTCAGCAGCAGGACAACCACCAGTGACATAACCACCGCGAACTCTGCCAGTAGATCGCCTTTGACATTGGCCATCAGCAAAATTGTCGCCCCCATGGTCCCGGGTCCGGCAATGAGTGGCGTTGCGAGTGGAAAGACGGAAATATCCTGTTTCTCCACGGCTTCACTGGTCTCTTCAAGGGTCGTGCTGGTCCCGCCTGAGCTTCGCGCAAAAACCATATCGATCCCGATGAGTAATAAGAGAATGCCGCCAGCCATCTTCAATGCCGCAAGGGAAATTCCCAAGCTGTGCAGCAGGAAATCGCCGATCAGGGCAAAAGTCAGCAGGATCAGACTGGCCACCAGAGTGCCACGAATCGCCATTGAGCGCCGAAAGGCGGAAGACGCCTTCGGCGTCATGGCGGCAAACAGCACCGCAACGTCGATTGGGCCGATGGTGGCGAAAAAGGTTGTGAAGGCGACTATGGCTGTTTCGAGCATGACGAATCTTTCTTTTGTCAGAAATTTAAAGATGTCGAGATAGACTGTGTTTACAAATAAGTCAAAGGATCTGTTGTTAAAATCACACTTCTTTGGGTGGGCTGACCCTTTGCGGGGGTTGCACCTGCTTTTTAAGATGAAACTTCTGCTGGATCTTTTTGATCGTCTTCTTAACCCGCCTCAGCCATAAACGGGCCCAGGCAAACTCGATGGCTAGAATGGAAAGGCCCAGTGGAATGACAAGAATTGACGGCCCGGGCAGGAAAATCATGACGATCCCGCCTAGTAAGACCGTTGAACCCACGACCAGAATGACAATACGCCGGGCTTGTTTATAGGTCGCAGAAGCGAGGTGTTCCAATTCTTCGACCAGGGCACCCTGGATTTTTAATGCCTGTATTTTGCGCCGAAAGGCTCCGAAGTTGAGAAGAATCAGAGTCACAACTGCAACCAGCAGTACGATCCAAACCATGTGGAACATTGCTATCCTTTTGTCGGGGATTCAAAAAACATCAGGTGTTCGATGTCTCTGGGGTGCGAAGTTTGTTTGTTAGTATGATCTTTGAAGCAAAAATCTGCAATAAACCTGAAGATTCTTTCACCGATTTTTCATAATGGAAGACCTCTGGGGTTGTTTCTCAGAGGTTTCATGTCTTTCCAGCGGTGGCGGGAATCCAGAGATTGTCGTTAGAACTGGGTCCTCGCATTCGCGAAGATGACGGTTTAAGTGGGTTTTGATTTTGTTTGTCAGGGGACTTTCAGTCCCGATTCACACCCATGCACTTTCGGGGCATAGGTGTTTAATTGAATTTCCGGGAGAAGAAGTCCAATCCTTTGCATGCAGACATCACAGGATCAGACGAACCCCGCCCAGATCTTCAATCTCATGCGGGAAGCGATCACCCGGCGTGCCGATAAACATGAAATTTTTTGGCACACGCAGGCGTTGTGAAAGCCTGGTAATCAGCTCCGGGCCGAAGCTCCCCATGACCGCGACAAAGTCGATCCGCAGGTTGGGGTACATGTGGTCGATCGCCTGCAGATGCTCTGCCAGCTCCGGCGGAATTTCTTCTTCCCGCTCAAAGACGTGAATCACCTTGAGCCTCTTGGTATGTTCATTGTCGAGCACATAGAGCGCGGCGCGGTTGAGGTCGGCCAGATCATCGGTCTTGGTAAAGTAGACCACCGTCATGCTGTTGATGCGTTCAATGTAAAACAGCAACGATTTACGGAACCACTCGCTGACCTGTTCAATGCGTTCGACCGCCGTGCGCAGGATAAAGAGCGCCAGCTTGAGCAGTTGCACGCGCATGAACATCAGGATAACCCCTCCGGCGACCAGTGCGAAGTATTCGCCGAAGACCCCGACCGATTCCGGGTCGAGCAGAATGTTGCCGAGAAGACCCAGCAGCACCGCCACCAGCGCCAGCGATACGGTTGGCCAACTGGCCCGGGTGTCGCGCGGCAAGCGGTTGCGTTTGACCTTAAGCAGCATGTTGCCGATCGCGAACAGCGACATAACCGCGAGAAAAGCCAGGGTGTAGACCCCGGCGAGAATCTCGATGCGTCCCTTGGTCACCGCCAGAATTGACCAACACAGAAAGAAGAAGCCGAGAATAATCCAGTGGTTGGTACGGCGCAGGCGGTTCTCCTTGAGCAGGACCTGGGGCAGGCAGCGGTCGAGGGTCATGCGCCGCACCAGGCCGGTGACCCCGACGTAGCTGGTTAAGACCGCCCCCGATAGCACCAGGGCGGCGTCGACGCTGACCAGATTGCCGAGCCAGGGTCCGGCCGAGAGGAGACCCATCTGTGCGAGCAGATCGGGCGGGACCTCCTGGATCGCGACCATGGTCAACAGCCCCATGGCCAGAAAGCTAATTAACGGGTTGAAGATGCTGACCGCCAGCCACATGTTGCGCAGGGTCTTGGGGAAGACCCCTTCCTCCTGCTCTTCGATAAAGTTGGCCGAACTTTCGAAGCCGCTGATCCCCAGCATCGCCGCGGCAAAGCCGAAAAATAGCGCGTGCAGCAGCCCCCCGGGCGTCGGTATCTGCCAGTTGCTCATCAGCAGCTCGGGGTGCTGAATAATCGCAAAGCTGGCAAAGGCGCAGAGCAGCGTCAGGGTGCCCAAGTGGAGAAGAAATATCCCCAGGGCGATGATTGAGGACTCACCGATGCCGATCAGATTGAGCAGGGCAAAAAAACCGAGCAGGGCGACGGTGACCCAGAAAATGTTGAAGTTGCTGACCAGATGATGGGCATAGTGGACCGCTTCGCTGGCGCTGATGACAGCGGTGGCGATATAGGAGAGCAGGGTCAGGCAGGCCGCCCCAGCCGCCATCTTCTTATTGGTGGTGTTGAGCAGCACAGTGTAGGTGCCGCCGTTCAAGGGGAGGGCGCTGCCGACCTCGGCGTAGACCTTACGGAACAGATAAAGCACCACCGCGACCACCATCAATACCACCGGCGCCAGCGATCCGGCCTGGGCGGCACAGAGCGCGGCCACGTACAGGCAGCTGGAGGTAATGTCATTGCCGCAGATGGCGGTCGAGCGCCAAACCCCCAGCCTTTTAGACGCAGGTTTCTCGCTTTTCGTTGGCAAAGGGTCGGTGCTGAGATTGCTTATGCGCTGGGATTGTCCCCATCCGGCAAACTCCCAGACTTCGGTTGCGTTTTCATCAGTAGGTGACATCTGGTGACTCCTTGTACGAAGAGAGACATGGTCGTTTCGTTGGTGATGACCCCCTTAAAGGTACTGCTAATGCCGCAATGTTGATCAGGATGCGTGGGAGCGACAGTCCCCCGGTTCAGCCAGGTAGCGGTGCCCAGATCTGATCGAACTTCTGCAGAGAATCCTCATCATAAAAGCCGAGGGAGAAATCATTTTCGCGGGTGTTCTTCTCCCTGCAAGACGCACGGGGAAGCCTACACCAGACCGGAAAAGAGTGCATCGGGCAGCCGGCTGAGGTGAAGAACAGGGGACTCAAGGCGACAATGGCGAGGGCTCGTCGACGAAACTGAGACCACCGTCCCTGAGACCACCAGCCAGGAGGTCAGTACGGTGAAGGTTAGCAAACGGTCTGACAGGCCGCTCATCATATCTCGCAGTACCGGCGGTAAAGGGGATTCCGGAGGGATCTAGAGGCTTTTTCTCCCGGGGTTTGTCCCTTATTATTTTTCAGACCGGAATCAGTAGCAGTGAGCGCGTTGTCAGTCCCTGCACCTGAGCAGCGATGCTGTTGGACCAGAAGGCCTGGGTTCCGGCTTTGCCATGGGTTGCCAGCACGATCAGATCGGTATCCAGTTCTTCGGCACGGTCGTATATGGTTTTGGCGATCTTGCCGTACTGAACCTCGGCTTCAACCTTGATCCCTTGTTCCTCGGCGTGGACCAGTAAGCGGCCAAGATAGTTTCTTAAGCTGTGCAGGCTCAAATTCTGCAGGAACCAGCTGGCGCCGGGTAAAAAGCGCGAGAGGGAGGCCTTGCGCCCGGCTAGAGATGAGATTTTCGTCACCACCGAGAGCAGCTGGAGTTGCGCCCTAGTGGCTGCTGCCAGTTCGCAGGCCAGATCGAAGCCGTTTTCGTGGCGCGGATCGCCATCAAGCGCGACAAGAATCTGGCGCAGGACAAAGGGTTTCCCCCCCATTCTCTGCTCGGGGTTAGTCAGCAGTAACGGCGCCTGCCCCAGGGCGATCACTTTTTGGGCCAGACTGCCGCGCAGCATCCGTTCGAATTTCCCTGGACCGTGGGTGCACATGACGATCAGATCGGGTTGCAACTCCTCCTGATGGGCGACAATTTCACCAGCGACCTGGGTGACAGCCTCGCTATGCACATGGTGCTGACAGTCGATCCCTTCGGCGGTCAATTTTTGGGAGATCCCGCTTAAGTATGCGTCCGCCTCAGACTCTTCGGTGAGGTGACGTTGGCCGTGGACAATCGGGGTAGGGTTCGCTTCTACAACGTGCAGCAGCGTAACTTTGGCTCCGAACAGCTTGGCCAACACCCTGGTTTCGTCCAGCGCAGATTCGGCGAGCAGGGTTCCATCGAGGGCGACCAGAATATGTTTGATCATGGTTTAGGCTCCCCACAAGGTCTGATAAAGCAGATAAAAATTGAGGCTGACCACCAGAGCTGTCACCAGCCAGGCGAGTATGGTCGTAAAGCGCCAGTTGACGAGGGTCCCCATCAGGTCGCGGCGTCGGGTGAAGATGACAAGCGGGATAATCGCGAAGGGCAGGCCGAAACTGAGCACGACCTGGCTGATGACCAGGGTGCGGGTCGGGTCGAGGCCCATAAAAATGACGACCAACGAAGGGACTATGGTCACCGTGCGCCGCACCCAAACGGGGATATGGCGTTCGAGAAACCCCTGCATAATCACCTGGCCGGCCATGGTTCCGACCGTGGTTGAGGCCAAACCGGCAGCCAGGAGTGAGACAGCGAATACCCAGCCAGCGGCGGCGCCGAGTAGTGGTTCAAGGGTGCGGTGGGCCTCTTCGATCGAGGCAATACTGCTCAGTTCCGGGGTATGAAAGGTCGAGGCAGCCATCATAAGCATCGCGGCGTTGACGAATCCGGCGACCCCCATGGCGATGGTGACGTCGGCAACCTCAAAGAAGAACAGTTTTCGCTTCTGGACCGGATCGTTAGTAACGATCCGTCCCTGGGTGAGCGAAGAGTGGAGAAAGATGACATGCGGCATGATGGTCGCGCCGAGAATTCCGGTCGCCAGCAATACGCTCTCCGGTCCAGAAAATTGAGGGACGACGGCATGGTAGGCGACCTTAGCCCAGTCCGGCTTGTCAAGGAAGGTTTCGACCAGGTAGCAGAGCGCGATCACCCCGAGCAGAGCGGAGATCACCGCCTCCATCGGTCGGAAGCCGCGTGATTGCAGGGCCAAAATCAGGTAGGTGACGACTGCGGTCAAGAGGCCGGCGATCCACAGTGGCATATCGAACAGCAGGTTGAAGCCGATCGCTGCGCCGATAAATTCAGCGAGATCGGTGGCGATGGCGACCAACTCCATCAGCACCCACATCCCCCAGACCACCGGTTTGGGGAAGTGGTCGCGGCAAAGTTCGGCCAGATTGCGACCCGTCGCAATCCCGACTTTGGCCGACAGGCACTGAATCAGCATCGCCATCAGGTTGCTGGCCACCACCACCCATAAAAGGGTGTAGCCGAACTTGGCTCCGCCTTCGATATTGGTGGCGAAATTTCCCGGATCGACATAGGCGATGCTGGCGATGAAAGCCGGGCCCAGAAACGGCAGCAGCCGGCCGATCCTGCCCTGCTTGCTGTCGCCGACAAGCACCCTGTCTGCCGCTGCTAGGGTTTTTGAATCTACATGATCCATGATCAGGGACGCTTTCTTTTGGTGAAATAAAGAGTCAAGACTGGACTTCCAGTGCGAACGGCTTTTGAGCAGATATTCGTTAGGCTTTCAATCCAGATAGAAAAACAGTTGATTGCCAAACAGGCGCCCCAAAAGTTCGAGATAATCACCCGGACGAGTTGCCTTTTATGTCTGTCTGGTTGTGAGCGATCAACTGGGCCTGGTCGTAATCTATCCCCCGGACAGTGGTTTTGCTAAGCGACTGTTTGACGATAAGCATCATTCCACCGGGGAGCTGCCCGATGGCTCTATCTTTTTTCTGTAGAAATCTCGTCATGTTTTATTTCAGTCGAAAAGCAAGATTAGCCGTTGTTTATTTCATCTTCCGCAGCGGAACTAATCCGTGTTGTCGGGCGGCATCGGCTTTGCGCGTTCCAAGATACGGGGGTCGACGCTGCGGAGATGCAGGTCACGTTGCGGAAAGGGGATTTCGACCCCGGATTCGCGAAAGCAGGCATCGATCTGCTGCAAAATTTCGCTGCGGATGCGAAAGCGAGACGAGATATCTTGAACAAAGACCCGAATTTCAAAATTTAGTGAACTGTCGCCGAACTCTATGAACAGGATGCTGGGCGCCGGATCATGAACCGCTTCGGGATGCTTTGTCGCAACCGAAGTCAGGATTTGCATGACCAGAGTGACGTCGCTTCCGTAGGCGACACCGACGGGTACGACCAGGCGCGCAACCCTCGATGAGAATGTCCAGTTTGTGACCTTCTCCGAGATGAGTTGGGAGTTCGGGACGATAATCTCAGAGTGGTTGATGGTCTCGACCACAGTCGACCGCAGGCCGATTTTGGAGATGGTCCCCCATTCCTCATTGACCACGATAAAGTCACCGACTTTGACCGGCCTCTCGAAAAGCAGGATGAGCCCGGATAAAAAATTATTGACGATATCTTGCAGGCCAAAACCGATCCCCACTCCGAAGGCACCCAGCACCACCACGAAGTTTTGCAGACTCAATCCAAGGGTGCTGAGGACGGTCAAAAATCCGATCGTCACCATTGCGTAGTGAACCAGTTTTTTAATTGCATCGCGAACCCCCCGATCGACCGATTTACGATAGAAGAAGCGGGTCTCAAAGAGGGCCTGCAACAGCCAGGAGAGTTGAAAGGTGAGATAGAGCGTCATTGATGCCAGCACCAGCATTTCGATGCTGATCCGGGTCGGACCCAGAGATACTGAATAGCTGCTGATTGAGGTCCAGGCTTCATAGCTACTGGCGTAGAGTCGCCAGAGAGGCAGGAGATAAAAAACGCTATAGATGACCACCACGGCGCGTAGAACCTTGGCAATGCGGAGCGTAAGTTCCCGGCTGTAGCGTTTGAAAAATTTGTGTTCCGAGAGAGGGGTGTAATGCAGGATAAAGCTGACTCCGCCACAACCCAGGCGCAGAATCATGTGGGCAAACATAAATAGCATCCCGGTTTCAAAGGTCGCCTGCATTAGCCAGGATGAAAAATTCATGTAGCCGCTAATCTGGGCGATCAGGGCGATCAAGAGGACGCCGACGGCCAGACGCATCAAAAAACGGAACATGCGGCCAGCCTTTGATCCGCGGCAGCGCAGGGAAGTCCGTATCTGGCCAATTAAAACCGGCACGGTCGTCAGTGCGAGGCCAGTGATATAGAGGCGATATAGTGGTTGAGGCAGGTTGATAAGGCGGAACCCGGTGGAGAGAATCAACACGAGTGCGGCCAGATAAAGCATTCTCGCCTGGCGTCGGTTTTCAACCAGATCGGCGGCCAGTATCGAACCTGAGATGACGCCTGCGACCATTAGGGCAAAGTGCAGTTGACTGGGGGGGGCGGGAAAAATATTGCCCATCAGGACAATGGCAATGAAAATTCCAGCAGAAAACGGATGGGAGGTGACAAACTTCCACTCCTGATGTTCTTGCACAGGGTGAGCAGAGAAGCGGATGAAAAGGCTGAGAATCAACCCGGCGACAAGAAACCCGAAGGCCCAGGCATAACGCTGAAGGTAAGCTAGATCGATGTTTTTAGTAGATTCAAACCCCTGGACGAGTTCATCCCAGAGGCTGGTCGTAAATTTCAGGCGAAACTCGGTTGAAAAAAATGAGTTGGTATTTTTGCGGAAGGTTGCCTGTCGCAGGGCAACCAGGGCCTTGTCGAACTGATCAAGCTCAGCGCTGACCTTCTGCTGGAGGCTGCTGATCTGCTCCTGAGTCTTAAGGATAGCACCTGTGGTCTTCTTTTCCGCTTTATTCAGGCGTTCCAAAGCTGCTTTGACCTGGCGGATGGTGGTGACCGGGACCTGAATTTTTTGTGCTTTTAATTCTTTCGCCCAGTTTTGCCAGAAGTTTTCTTCGGGCCTTATCTTTGCCGATATCTCCTCAACCTTTTTCTGTCTTGCGGTCATTTTGACCTGCAGTGCCTCCAGGTTGAGCTTGAGCTGCAGGAACTGGTTATTAAACTGGTTCAGGCGATCGATGTACCAATCATTCGGGTCTCCGAGTGGCGCGGCTTTGTCGATCAATTCCTTGAGTTGAGAGTCATATGTGGCCAGATCATCCTGGGCACTGGCTACGTCGGCCAGAAGGGTCAGGCTTGGTTCCGATTTTTCCACCAGGGCCATCAGGGCGCTGAGGCGCGGGCCGAGATCACTCAGCCCCGGAGTGGCGGTGGTTGGGGTCAGCTGAGTTTCGGCGGTCCCTGCAGTTCCGGCCAGGGTCGGCGCACAGGGCATCAACCCGAAGCACAGCAGAACGAGGAAGATGAGCATCTGTCGGGTCAGAACCATTTTTTCCTCTTGAAATACCAGAGCATACCACTGGCGCAGCTGATGATAATGACCCAGAGCATCGGGTAGCCCCAGGTCCACTTGAGTTCGGGCATGTTCTCAAAGTTCATGCCGTAGATCCCGGCAATGAAGGTCAGGGGGATAAAGAGCGAGGCCATGATGGTGAGAACTTTCATGGTTTCATTCATTTTTTGACTGGAGAGCGAGAGGTAAAGATCGAGCAGGTTGGCGCTGGAATCACGCATCAACTCAAGAGAACTTACGGCGTGGGAGATATGGTCCTGCAGATCACGCAGAAAGATTTGGGTGTCTTCCACCAGCAACGTAGATTCAAGTTGGCGAAATTCGGTAATCGCAATTTGCAGCGGCCAGACTGAACGGCGCAGCAGGATCATCTGTTGTTTAAGCCGATGAATCTCGTGCAACACGTCCTGATCCGGATTGGCGAGCAGGGATTCTTCGAGATCTTCCAGCTGCTCGCCGAGGTCGGAGAGGATGTGAAAGTAGCTGTCGACTACGGAATCGAGAATCGCATAGGCGAGGTAGTCCGTGCCACGCTGTCTGATTTTACCGCTGGCCCGGCTGATCCGTTCTCGCAAACGGTTAAAGATATCCTCCGGCTTCTCCTGAAAGGTCAGTAGCCAGGTGGGTCCGACGACCATGCTGATCTGTTCCTGATCGAGTTGGCCGGTCTCTGCGTCCAGATGGATCAGTTTGAAGATCATCAGAACATAGTCCTCAAATTCTTCACACTTGGGTTGATGGCTGGTGTTGAGGATATCCTCGAGAACCAGGGCGTGAAGGCCGAAAACCTGACCGACAGCGTTGACCCGCTCGGTATCATGTAGTCCGCTGAAATTGATCCAGCTGACCGAATTGGAATCCTTTAGCTCCCGACATTTATCCAGGCTAATGTCGGGAGCTGTCTGGTGCCGGGTCGGATCGTAGTCGATGAAAGAGAGGCTGGCGGTCTCAGTTTTCTGGCGTCCGACATGGAGGAGCGTCCCCGGTGAAAGACCGATCGGTTTCGCTTCGGAAAACAATTTCATAACCTTATCCCCACTGCTCAATTGGTTCCAGACCCTAACGTTGCGCGCCGTAATCCTCATCTGTCAAGCCAGAGTTATAATCATCCAGGGTCTCTTCGGCTTCATCGGTATCCTTAACCCTGGCAATATGCATCAGGGCATCCCCTTCGTAGGTCAGCGGCAGGTTGAGCTGTCCGATCACCACCCCGGTCAGGGGCGAGAAGAGTTTTTGCGTTTCGTCCCCCAGCGGGTCACTCTGTATCCCGAGCAGATCTCCCTTGTGAACCAGGCTGCCAAGGGCGACCCGTTTTTCGAAGATACCGCTCATGGTGGCACGGATCCAATGGGTTTTATCAGAATGGATCGGTTCCTGTGCGGGTTTTTTACGGGCGGGGGGGAGCATGCCGATTGAGCGCATGACGTTGAGGATCCCCTGGGTCCCGGTCTTGATTGCCGCTGGATTAAAGTAGAGAGCCTCTCCTGCTTCATAGAGCAGAATCGGGGTTCCCTGGGCGGCGACGGCTTCGCGCAAGGAGCCATCACGCACTTCGGAATGGAGCACCATCGGTGCACCAAAGGCGTCAGCTAGACGCGCGGTTTCTGGATTAGAGAGATCGGCGCGGATCTGAGGTAAGTTACTGCGGTGGTTCGATCCGGTATGCAGGTCGATGCCGTGGGTACAGCGATTGACGATCTGCTCCATAAACAGATGTGCCAGTCGACCGGCCAGCGAACCGGTCGCCGAACCGGGGAAACAGCGATTCAGGTCGCGCCGATCCGGCAGATATCTGGTGCGTTGGATAAATCCGAACGGGTTGACCACCGGAATCGCCAGTAAGGTCCCCTTCAAGCGGGACAGGGAGCGACTTCGCAACAGTTGGCGAATAATCTCAACCCCGTTAATTTCATCGCCATGGATGGCGGCGCTGACAAACAGGGTCGGCCCGGCCTGTCGCCCGTGAATCACGTGCACCGGCAGGGTCACTTCCGAGTGGGTGTAGAGTCGTGCCATCGGCAGGTCGATGGTGGTACGGGTCCCTGCACTGACGTTAACTCCCCCCAAAGGAAACGCGGCCTGTTTTCTCATCCCTTGCCTCTGGTCTTGGTCTTTCCTGGTTTGGCCGCTTTCTCGATAAATTGAATAATCTGCCCGGCAACATCTTTTTCGGTTGCCAGCTCAATGCCTTCAAGGCCGGGTGAGGAGTTGACTTCCATGATGACCGGGCCGTGGTTCGAACGCAGCAGATCAACCCCGGCAACATTGAGCCCCATGATGCGCGCTGCACGGATCGCGGTAGACCGCTCTTCGGGGGTCAACTTGACAATAGTTGCCGAACCGCCTCGATGCAGATTGGAGCGGAACTCTCCCTCCTGACCCTGACGTTTCATGGCAGCGACGACCTTATCACCGATGACAAAACAGCGGATATCCGCCCCACCCGCCTCCTTGATGAATTCCTGAACCAGGATGTTCTCTTTCAATCCACGGAAGGCTTCGATAACACTTTCGGCCGCTTTTTTGGTCTCGGCCAGAACCACGCCGATGCCTTGAGTCCCTTCAAGTAGTTTGATCACCAGCGGCGCGCCGCCGACCATACTGATCAGGTCACCGGTATATTTGGTTGAGTGTGCAAAGCCGGTGACCGGCATACCGATCCCCTTGCGCGCCAGCAATTGCATGCTGCGCAGCTTGTCGCGCGAACGACTGATGGCGACCGATTCGTTGACATTGTAGACCCCCATCATCTCAAATTGGCGCGCAACGGCGGTGCCGAAAAAGGTCACCGAAGCGCCGATGCGCGGAATAATGGCGTCGACGCCTGTGATCTCTTCCCCTTTATAGTGGATGGTCGGTCGCTGGGAGGCGATGGTCATATAGCAGCGCAGGGGGTCGACGACGATGACCTCATGACCGCGCTCCTTGCCGGCGGCAACGAGTCTGCTGGTCGAGTAGAGCTTCGGATTGCGGGACAGAATGGCAATTTTCATTTTTTATTCCCCTTCGGTAATGAATACGTCCCCTTGAGCGATTTGCCGATCAGGTATGAACGGTCAGAATTGACCAGTAAACCTAGAGACTGCAAGGCTCTGCGGCCAAGGAGCATACGGAATTTCATAGTATCACGGTTGGTCAGGGTCAATTCGACTTTACGGTGATGACTGCCTAACTGAATGGTCGTTTCGATGACAAAGCGCTCTTCCTTGTGCCCCCCAGAATCTGTCACCTGGCGACGTTCTTGGATAGGTGCTCTGCAGATCAACTCAATATCCTCACGCCCTGGTAGCGGATGTACGCCAAAGCGGACCATTTCGATCTCCCCCTCATGATAGGATTCGACAAAGAATGCGTGCAGGGAAGAGGTGCGTGCGCCAGTATCGACTTTGACTTTGATCCCGGGGATGCCCAGATCAGGGAGTGAGAGCCATTCGCGCCAGCCGATGCATTGATTCATAAATTAATTCCAAAATAAAAAGTTGAAAATGCGCGCGATAGATAGTGAAAATTCGGGAGTAAAGCAACATAAATCGATACAAATTCACAAGGTGGACAATATTTTATCCTCAATGAGCAATTTTAGCACTGAATTGTTAGCAGCCTCGGTATTTTACAATGGATTTGAAGAAAAAAAGCCTCAGTAATCTACCGAGGCTTTTGAGGTTGCTTTCTTTATTTAAAAATACGCTCAGGCGGCGGACTGACGTTCATACTCTTCTACCATCTTCTGATAGTGGGTTTCGAGCTCAGGTGCTTTTGCTGCAGCCTGAGCGTAAGCGTTGAGCATCCGCTCGCGCACCTCGTCGGGTAATACCCGTTCGGCGAGTGGGTAGAGGATGGTATCTTCTTTATCGATGTGTCCGCGCAACAGAGCTGCATAACCACGGGCATGTTCGACGATGCTCGGAATCTGACCGGTCTGACCGTCTAACGCTTTTTGTGCCGCTTCTTCCATGGCTTTGACGTGGGCACGTCCTTCATCGTGTTCCATCAGCATCGCTTCGATAGGCGAACTTTTCGCGGGCATACCGTTGGTGACCAGCTCGACAAAGAGAACATCCTCTTCCTTGGCGTGGTGAAAGCTATCGGCATAGTTGCGGATGAAATCGACGGCATCAAGATAGAACTGCCAGTTACGGAACTGCCCGGCTTCGAGCAGCTCGGTATTTTTCTCAACCAGCGAGATCATCCGTAGAATAAGCTGGTGCTCATTCATCATGACCTGGGTAACGTTCTCAGTCATAACTACGACTTCCTCTCACCGTTGACTCCGATCACAGCGATCTCCAGAGGAATATCCTTGCCAGACAGTTTGAGGGCTTGTTCAGCCATCATCGCCATTCCTCGGCAGCAGGGGACTTCCATGATGGTGACAGTAAGGGATTTAATTTCGTTGTCACGCAGCATCGCCGCCATTTTCTCAACATAGGCACTGGTGTCATCCAGCTTGGGGCAGGCGTTGACCAGGACTTTCCCCTTGATGAAGTCGCGATGGTACTCGGCGTAGGCAAAAGGGGCGCAATCGGCGGCGATCAGCAGATGGGCATCCTGCAACCAGGGCGCAGAAGGCGGAACCAGATGCAGCTGGGTCGGCCATTGGCGCAGTTCAGACTGGAGACGGCCGGTTGCCTCTTCGTTTGAGGTTTTGGGTGCTTCAACGGTACGGACCTGGCTACCGGGGCAGCCGCATGCAAGTTTGCTCATGGTGTTATCTCCATCTAAGGTTATGGTTGTTTGGCTTCAGTTTATTTACTGATATTCTGCTTCATTGGTACAGGTGAGGCGTGAAGTGCTAGGAGTTAGGGGTAAGCTCCTGACCCTTGGGATTTCCTCTTCGCCTCACTCCTCACACCTCACTGTCCCTCAAGGTATTCGAGAATTTCTTGTTCGATTTTTGCTTCGATCTCGTCACCCAGGGCATGGATACTGACCACATCCTTAACCAGGCAGATGCCGACCCCGCACGTGACGCAGCCGATTTCATAATGGTTGAAAATTTCGCCGATCCGCGGGTGGGTTTCGATGACTTTATTGATGGCCTGTTCGCCGATTTCTGCAGGCAGATTCATAGGGGTTGTTTCTCCTTTGCGTGACGTTGATGTTGGCAGGTTAGCTGCTTTCAACCCGGAAAAACATGACCCAGGTCAATCCTGACAAAAAACATCATATTAATTCTATGGTGAAGTCTTTGCCCCTCGCAAGGGGGGTTGTCTTTTATTGGCGAGAATGATATATCGTAATATTCATATACATCGTAAGCCGCAGCCTCTATGCTGCAAAGGAGCACTCAACAGGTATATTTAGTTGAGTCTCCAATTCTTCGTATTAAGAAAGACCGAAACCATGAAGCGACGATTCCTGATATTTCTGCTCTTCGCTGTTCTGATCGCGGGACAGAGCGAGTCTGCAGAGCAGCCGATCCCTGAGCTTTGGACTGCGCCTAAGGCTGTTGAGTTCGTGTTGCTGAACAACCCCGACAGCCTGATCGCCAGCCAGCGGATGCTTGAAGCAGAGGCCTTATTGACAAAATCATCAGCGAGTTTCTATCCGCAGCTCAGTCTGAGTGGCAGCTATAGCCAGACCAATAATCCGATGCAGTCTTTTGGCAACATCCTGACTCAAGGGGTTTTTACTCCGGGCATAGATTTCAACGACCCTGGCCGTACCGACAATTTGAACCTGAGCATTGGCGCGCAGTATCGCTTCTATAATGGTGGTCAGGATAAGGCACTTAGAGCAGCGGCAGCGGCAGGGGTCGATTTTTCTGCCGCTCAGCAGGAATCGCTTCTATTGCAACTGGGTTTTGAGGCCTTTCGCAGCTTTCAGCGAATTGTTGAGGCGGAGACGGTCGATCAGGCCCAACAGATTGCGCTCGATGCGATCCGTTCTGCGCTCGATGTGGCCCGCGCGCGCTACGCCGCAGGTGATCTGCTCAAGATCGATCTGCTCAACCTTGAAGTACAGGAGTCACGAATCCTTGAAAGTCAAATTCAGGCCGCCCATAACCTTGAGCTGTCGAAGCAGATTTTTCTAACCCTGCTCGGCTTGTCCGCTGGCGAGGTTAAACTGCAGACAGCGCCTCAATTGAGTTCTGTGCCGCCCGTGAACCATAGCATTGCACAGCGTCCGGAACTGCAGCGTATGCAGGCGGCTTTACGCGCCGCAGAAGCTGAGCTCAGCGGTGCTCGCGGGGGCAGGCTGCCAACGGTTGACGGCTTTGCCACTTACCAGTTCGACCATGGGACTGTTCTGGATGGCACTGGAGATTCCTGGATGGCAGGTCTCAAGGTGGATTTTAAATTGTTCGATGGACATCGTGCGGCAGCAGATATTTTTCAGGCTGAGGCCCGACGTGGCAGATTGCGAGCGGAGCTGCACAAGCTGGAGTTGGCGCTCAACCTGGAGCTTAAACAGGCTGAGTTGGCTTTGAGCCAGGCGCAACAGCGCAAGTTGGTCACCGCTAAAATGGTCGAGCAGGCCCTGAAGAGCGAACAGCTGAGTCGCGCCAGATTTGGTGAAGGGGTGATTCTGGCGTCCGATCTGATCGATGTTGAATCCAGGCTGACCGAGGCCCGTGTCCGACTCGCTGTTGCAACCTCAGCAGAGCTGATTGCTATCGCCGACCTGCGGCGCGCTGCGGGCCTTCCGCAGTTTGAAGCGCTATCTCGACCAAATTCCCTTGTGGAGAACCAACAATGAAACTGTTTTCGTTCTGTTTAACCTCTTTGGCCCCGCTGCTCCTGCTTTTATTCACTGGTTGTAGTGAACCGGCAAGCGATCAGCATAAGGCCCAGCAGCGGCCCCAACTCAAGGTGCAGGTCGAGACCCTGACTATGACTCAGGTGACCTCACAGGTGGAGGTGGCAGGAACCCTGCAAGCCAGCGAGCAGGCGGTGATCTCAACCCGCGTCAGCGGTCAGGTCGCCCAAATTTTGGTCCATGCCGGATCAAAGGTCAAAAAAGGCGACCTGCTGGTCAAGATCAGCGCTGCCGAGATCAACGCGCGTCTGCACCAGGCCGAAACCCAGTTGGCTCAGGCACGGCGCAATTTTGAGCGCGAGACCAAGCTGCAGCTGGTCAATGCCTCGACCCGTGAGCGGGTCCAGACCCTGAGTGAGCAGGTGCAGATCAGCGAAGCCGCCTACCGCGAAGCTAGGACCATGCTCGGTTACACCAAGATCAAAGCACCCTTTGCCGGAACCATCACTCATAAGCTGGTCGAGGTCGGTGATCTGGCCGCACCGGGGAGTCCGCTCCTGAGGCTGGAGAATGCTGGCGCGCTTGAAGTCCTGGTTCAAATCCCCGAGGCCCAGGTTCAGGGATTGCGACTGAAAAGTACCCTTCCGTTAAGCGTGCCGGTGGTTGACTTCGTGACGGTTGCGCAAATTAGTGAAATATCACCCTCGGTCGATCCGGTGTCGCGCACCACCCAGGTGAAGTTGACGCTGGCTGAAAATCCACTCTTGCGTAGTGGCCAGTTCGCCCGGGTTTCATTGGCGGGGACGGGTGCCCAGACCTTATTGATTGCCAACTCGGCGCTGCATCAACAGGGGCAGATGGAGCAGGTGTTCGTGGTTGAGCAGGGGGTGGCACACATGCGTCTGGTCCGCAGCGGTGCACGTGTGGCTGGGCGAGTCGAGATTCTCTCCGGCTTGCGAGTGGGGGAACAGGTGGTGACAGCCGTCGAGGGAGATTTGCATGACGGACAACCCGTCATCATTGATACGACAGGGCTGAGTAAATGAAAGCACCACAGATAGAACATCCGGGTTTTGCCGGGCGGATCGCCGCCGCCTTTATCAATTCACGCCTGACGCCTTTAGCGATTGTGCTGTCGCTGTTGCTCGGATTTCTGGCGATCACCCTGCTACCGCGTGAAGAAGAGCCCCAAATCAAGGTGCCGATGATCGACGTGCTGGTCAGCATGTCCGGTGCCACTCCGACCGAGATCGAGCAGCGAGTCTCGATCCCGATGGAGAAGTTGCTCTATGAACTGCCGGGGGTGGAATATATCTATTCGACCTCGATGGCCGGGCAGTCGATGTTGGTGGTGCGTTTCCACGTCGGCGAAGATATCGAAACGGCGCTGGTACGGCTCAACCAGAAACTCGCGACCAACTTCGACCGCATCCCACATGGAGTCTCACCGCCACTAATCAAGCCGCACAGCATCGACGATGTGCCGATTCTGGCGTTGACGTTTCATGGCGGTAATTACGATCACTTCACCCTGCGGCGGCTGGCCGCCCAGGTTGATGACGAGATCAAGAATATCGCCAACGTTGCCGAAACCAAATTAATCGGTGGCACTCGCCGTCAGGTGCGGGTCGAATTCGACCCGATCTTGTTAGCGGCGCGTTCGCTGACCCCTGGCCAGCTGATTCCAGCTCTGCGTCAGGCCAATAATCAGGTCCACAGCGGTACACTTGAGTCGCTCGATCATCAACTGTTGCTGCAGACCGGCCAGTTTCTGCAGTCGGCTGCTGAGTTCGGTCGCATCGTGGTCGGTGTCTATGGTGGGCGCCCGGTCTATCTCTCTGACGTGGCGCAGATCAGTGATGGCCCGCAGGAGCCGGATACCTATGTGCTCTATGGAGAACCGGGGCAGGCCGAAGAAGCGGCCGTCACCCTGTCGGTTGCCAAGCGGCCTGGAACCAATGCCATCGACGTGGTGCATGAGGTCGAGGCCAAGCTTGAGACCTTGAAAGGGCGGGTCATTCCGGCCGATATCAGCGTCAGCATTACGCGCAATTATGGTGAGACTGCCGCCGAAAAGTCGAACGAGTTGCTGCTGCACATGGCAATCGCGGTCTTCGGTGTGGCGCTTTTGATCCTGTTCTTCCTCGGATATCGTGAATCGCTGGTGGTGCTACTCGCTATCCCTTCGACTTTGGCGCTGACTCTGCTGGTCTTCTACCTTTATGGTTACACCCTCAATCGCATCACGCTCTTCGCCCTGATCTTCTCCATCGGCATTCTGGTCGATGACGCCATAGTCGTGGTCGAGAATATCGTGCGCCACATGCGCCTGCCCGGTGGCCGCCAGAAATCGATGGCGACCATTGCCCTCGAGGCGGTGGCCGAGGTCGGCAATCCGACAATCCTGGCGACCTGGGCGGTCATCGCAGCGATCCTGCCGATGGCCTTTGTCGGCGGCTTGATGGGCCCATATATGCGCCCGATCCCGATCGGTTCTTCGGCGGCGATGCTCTTTTCACTGCTGATTGCCTTCACCGTCACCCCCTGGGCGGCGGTGCGCCTGCTCGGTAAAAATCGAGAACTTAAGGGTGAAGAGTCTGAGGAACAGCTGGATCATGATCATGCTCCGAACGACATTCTGACTCGGCTTTACCATCGGATTATGGAGCCGCTGTTGGCCAGCGCCATGTGGCGGACGGTCTTTTTCGCGGTGATAATCGCATTATTGCTGGGCAGTTGTTCGATGGTTTATTTTGGCTTTGTTAAAGTCAAGATGCTCCCTTTCGATAACAAGAGTGAATTCCAGGTCATCCTCAATATGCCCGAAGGTTCAACCCTGGAGCAGACCAGCCAGGTGGCGCTCGAGATGGCCGCAGTGGTCAAACAGGACCCCGCCACCGTCGATTACCAGATCTATGCTGGCACCGCATCCCCTTACAACTTCAACGGCCTGGTCCGGCACTACTTTCTGCGCAGCGGCCCGACGGTCGCCGATATTCAGGTTAATCTGAAACCCAAAGGGGAACGCTCACTTCAGAGCCATGGTATCGCCGTGCGTATGCGGCCGGAGATCAGCAAGATCGCCGCAAAATACGGGGCCGCGGTCGCGGTCGCCGAAGTGCCTCCCGGTCCGCCGGTCCTCTCAACTCTGGTTGCTGAAATCTACGGCAACACCGATGCGCAGCGCGTTAAGCTGGCTGAACAGGTGCGCGAGATCTTTACCCGAACCGAAGGGGTTGTGGATGTCGACTGGTATCGCGAGACCGAACGCACCAAGCTGGTGTTGAAGGTTGATAAGGAGAAAGCGGCGCTCAACGGCATCAGCGAAGGGGAGATCACCCGTACGATACAAATGGCGACCAGCGGGATGTCGGTCGACCTGTTCCACCAACCGAACGATAAAGAAGAGATTAATATTATTCTGCAACTCCCGGCAGCCTTGCGTGCCCGGATCGATGGCCTGCTGAATATTTCGTTACGCTCGGCCAGCAATCCGCAAGCAGCGCTGGTGCCGTTACGCGAACTGGTGACCGTCAGCGAGCAGCCGGTTGAGCAGCCGCTCTATCGCAAGAACTTGAAGTCGGTCATTTATGTCACGGGTGACGTCGCAGGCAGTGTTGAGAGCCCGGTCTACGCCATATTCGATATCAACAAGAAGTTGGCACAACTGAAAGGGACCGATTTCGGCGGGCAGAAAGACGCGATCGAAATCTTCAACCTTAAGCAGCCGTTCACCACCGCCGAACCCTCGATTAAATGGGACGGGGAATGGCACATCACCCTTGAGGTCTTCCGCGATCTGGGCCTGGCTTTCGCGGTGGTGATGATCCTGATCTACATGCTGATGGTCGGCTGGTTCAAGGATTATTTCACCCCGCTGGTGGTGATGATGGCGATCCCCTTTTCGCTGATCGGAATCCTCCCCGCGCATTGGGGTCTGGGTGCATTCTTCACCGCGACTTCGATGATCGGGTTCATGGCCGGTGCCGGGATCGTGGTGCGTAATTCGATTATCCTGGTTGACTTCATCGAGCTGCGTATCAGCCACGGCCTGCCCCTGGCCGAAGCGGTGGTCGAGGCCGGAGCGATCCGTTTCCGGCCGATGCTGCTGACCGCACTGGCTGTTGTCGTCGGGGCCTCGGTTATTCTGGCCGACCCGATCTTTCAGGGGCTGGCGATATCGCTGATGTTTGGTGAAATTGCTTCACTTTTGGTGAGCCGTATGGCGGTGCCGGTGCTCTATTATATGCTCAAAAAGCGCGGGTCCGTTAACCTAGCCAATTCTCAGAGTTAGGCAGAGACCCCGTCTGACGTAAGACGCAGGTTCCAACCGAAAATTAAAAGGCCAACCCCGCTTTCGGGTTGGCCTTTTTTAGCCTTGTGAGAGAGATCCGGGGTCAGATTGATACGCCGTTTTTGTCGTTTGACAGTTCAATGATCAGGCGATCTTTCTTGGCCATAATCACTTTGACCAGGTCGCCGATCGAGATAAAGTCGACCATCTCACCTTTTTCCATAATCGGCAAGTGCCTAATATGTCGATCAATCATCAGTTGCAGGCATTTTTCCAGCGGGGTTTGCGGGTCGACTGTGATGATCCCCTGAGTCATGATTTTTTTGACCGGGGTGTCGAGGGAGGAGGCTCCCTTGAGAATGACCTTGCGCGCATAGTCACGCTCAGAGATGATGCCAACCATTTTTTTTTCTTCGAGCACCGGTAAAGCACCAACATTCTTCTCGGCCAATAGCAATAGCGCTTCATAGACCGTTTGCGAAGAGTTGATGGTGTGGATCTCTCGATCTCTGGTTATGGTCAGGTCGTGGACAATTTTCATTGTGCCTCCTGTTTAGCCATGGTCTGAAAACTAAAATTTGAATTTATAACATTCCATTCAATGTGCCTCCAAGACTAACGAATTTTACCCTGTTGTCCAGTCGCTGATACGGTTAATCCAGACAATATGTTTTTCTTTTTAATCCAGACCAGTTACGTCCTGTAGATGCTCTTCGTCGGGGTGACGGAAGACATCGAATCCATGGTCAATACTTGACAGGCCAGAGTCCTGCCGGATAGACTTGATGAAACGATTGAGCAAGTGTTCACATGAGGAGTGGTATGACTCAATATAGCTGCCAGCATAGCTTGATAGACGAACAGCGTGTCGCTTTGGCCCGACAACATATGCCTGACGAGAGGCTGTTGTCTGATACGGCGGAGATCTTCAGTCTGCTGGGAGACTTGACTCGTGTGAAAATTTTACAGGCCCTGGCGATTACCGAGTTATGTGTCTGTGATCTGGCGGCTTTGCTTGAGATGACGTCATCGGCGATTTCACACCAGCTGAGACTGCTGCGTGCTCGCGGTATCGTTCGGTTTCGCAAGGAGGGGAAGGTGGTTTATTATCGTCTTGATGATGAGCATGTGCAGACCCTGGTTGATGTCAGTCTGAAGCACGCAGCTGAATGTTGATAGCTGAAATAGAAAGTAATAAATAATGCTCGATATATTCATAAGCATTCTGCTGGAATGTTGGCAGATCCTGCTCGAATCAGCCCCTTATGTGTTGTTCGGTTTCTTTGCCACCGGGCTGCTGAAGGCGCTGGTTCCACAAGAGGCGGTCGTCAAGCATCTTGGTAAAAGCAGTGCGGGCTCGGTGCTCAAGGCGTCAGTTTTCGGTGTGCCCTTGCCGCTCTGTTCCTGTGCGGTTATCCCGGCGGCGATCGGCCTGCGCAAGCAGGGTGCGAGCAGGGGGGCTTCGGCGGCATTTATGGTCTCGGTACCAGAGACCGGGGTCGACTCCGTGGCGATTACCTGGGCATTGCTCGATCCGGTTCTGACCGTTGTGCGACCTGCAGCAGCGCTGATTACAGCGACGATCACGGGGTTACTGATCAACCTGTTGCCGGAAGAGTCCGCACTTCCTGAAACGGTGGAGAAAACCAGTTGTGGGAGTTCCTGTTGTGCGGGTGATGATAAATCGACGACTCGGCAGCCGTTGCTGCGACGCCTGAGAGCCGGACAGGTTTTTGCTTTTGGTGAGCTGCTCGCCGATATCGGCAAGTGGCTGCTGTTTGGAATTGTGCTGGCTGGGGTGATCTCATTTCTGGTGCCGGATGATTTTATGACGCGCTACATGGGCAGTGAATTCTTGTCGTTGCTGATCATGCTGGGCGTGGGGATTCCGATCTATATCTGTGCCAGTGCCTCAACACCGATCGCGGCTGTTCTGATACTTAAAGGACTTTCGCCCGGTGCTGCGCTGGTATTTTTGTTGGCAGGCCCTGCAACCAATGCCGCGACTCTGACCGTCGTCTATCGATTCTTCGGTCGCGCTGCAACCGGGATTTATCTGGCCTCAATCGCGGTTTGTTCTCTGGCCTTTGGTTTTTTGATCAACCGTTTCTATGCGCTGGCCGGGATCGATATCATCGCCTGGGTCAAGCCGTTGGACGTTTCAACATCTTCCCCCTTTGCCGTCGCTTCCGCCGTAATACTGCTGATTCTGATTGGTAAAAACTTCCTGCCGGGGGCAAATTCTTCCAGTTGTGGTTGTGATGATTCCTGCTCTTCCTGAGATCATCCCTGCCGCGATGATCTTGTGTCTCTTTTTGCCTTAGAAGTCCGGAGCTCCGATAAATGCAAACCGCACAAAATAATTGGCGCAACTTCGATCATCAACATCTCTGGCATCCTTACACCTCGATGACCAATCCCTTGCCGGTTTTCCCGGTGATCAGCGCCAATGGAGTGCGTCTCAAGCTCGAGGATGGTCGCGAGCTGATCGACGGCATGGCCAGCTGGTGGTCGGCGATTCACGGCTACAATCATCCCCGCCTCAATAAGGCCATGCATCAGCAGATCGACAAAATGTCGCACGTTATGTTCGGTGGCTTGACCCACCCACCCGCGGCCGAACTGGGTCGCAGGTTGGTCGAACTGACACCGGCGGCGCTGCAGCATGTTTTTTTCAGCGATTCTGGTTCGGTGGCGGTTGAAGTGGCGATGAAGATGGCAATCCAATTTTGCTACAGCACAGGTCGCCCTGAAAAGCACCGCCTGCTGACGATCCGCAATGGTTATCATGGTGATACTTTTGGCGCCATGTCGGTTTGTGACCCGGCCACAGGTATGCACCAGATCTGGTCCGGTTTGCTCCAGCAGCAGTTTTTTGCCGAAGCACCACAATCTCGTTTCGCGGGATCCTGGAACCCTCAGGATATCTGCAGCTTGCAACAGTTGATTGAGCAGCATCACCATGAGCTGGCCGCGCTCATCCTTGAACCGATCGTACAGGGAGCCGGGGGGATGCGGTTCTATCATCCACAATATCTGCGCGAGGCGCGTGCTCTCTGTGATCAATATAATCTGTTGTTGATCGCCGATGAGATCGCAACCGGTTTCGGTCGCAGTGGCAAGCTCTTCGCCTGCGAGCATGCGGCGATAACACCCGATATCCTCTGTCTCGGGAAAGCGCTGACTGGCGGCACCATGACCCTGGCTGCGACCATGGCGACATCGCGTGTTGCCGCAGGGCTCTCAGAGGGCACACCGGGGGTCTTCATGCACGGTCCGACCTTCATGGGCAATCCCCTGGCCTGTGCGGTGGCCAGTGCAAGTATCGACCTGATGCTCGAGTCCGATTGGTCGACCCTGGTTGCAGGAATTGCCGATGGCCTTGAAGCCGGCCTTGCTCCCTGTCGTGAGCTGCCGCAGGTCGCTGATGTACGGGTGCTGGGGGCGATCGGCGTGGTTGAAATGAATGAACCGGTCGATATGGCGCAAATTCAGCCGCAATTTGTTGAGCAGGGGGTCTGGGTGCGCCCCTTCGGTAAGCTGGTCTACGTCATGCCACCTTACCTGATGAATGCACAGGATCTTGCTGAGCTTACCGCCGCGATTTGTCGGGTCGTTGCTGTACAACCAATTGCTTGACTGTCATAAGCGAATTTGAGTGGGTCTATATACGTTCTTGTCACCGCGACATTCTCGAGAAATAGGTGATACCAGTGCTAAATATTGAATTTACTGATTTGTTGAAAGCCCTCATCCGGGCACCGAGTGTCGTCGGTGCTGAACACTCTTTTTTCCGGGTTCTTCAGCGTGAACTCGAAGAACGAGGAGCCAGAGTCAACTGGTATGAAGGGGTGCTCGTTGCACAGGGACGGAATCCGAAGACTGCAATGTTTTCGGCTCACATAGACCGCCATGGTCTTATGTGCACCGGTCCCAATGAGTTCCAGTACGCGGCTTTCATCGCGGGGAACAGGACCGACGTGTTGAACAACTCCGTCTCGGAAGAGTTGATGTCAAAAATTACCGATCGATTCCAGTCGGTGCCGGTCTTTGCCTATGAACCCACTGCTGTCTCACAGTTTGATCAATAAATAGAAGGCCTGGAACCTCTTTGTGTTACAATGAATTTCGCCAAAAACGCATTGAATACAGGAGG
>Ga0316202_10000799_pt1 | contig 29440 bp, 18 predicted proteins | sample 3monrhotite_MG_FD_204934 | JGI IMG/M metagenome (GOLD analysis project Ga0316202, IMG submission 204934) | Microbial mat bacterial communities from mineral coupon in-situ incubated in ocean water Damariscotta River, Maine, United States -... | ecosystem: Environmental > Aquatic > Marine >...
CGTCGCCCGTGCCGTTCTCCGTTGCCGAGTACTTTCCCTTCCCGAGCCCGACACGGTTCTCCGACGATCGGCAGCACGCCGTCTCGCTCGCCTACGTCGTCCCGGTCACGGGAACATGCGACCCTCGTCAGGATGCGCTCGAGCTGACCTGGCTGAGCCCGGCCGAGGCGGCGAGCGATCGGGTCTCCGACGAGATGGAGGGCGGTCGCGGCGCCCTGCTGCGCTCTGCTCTCGCCTCGGTCGGCGTTCTTCCTTAGCGGGCCTCAGGCCTGCCGTACCCCCCGAACTGGGAGGCCGATGCCCCCCGCCCGGGGTACGTGAATCCTGCTCGCCCTCGGATACAGTGATAAGCGTTCGCGGTAGCGCGAACAGCTTTCATGTTATTTGCCCGACGCGTAGCCCGTTGCTTTCGTGCGCCTGGGCGACCCGGGGGGAACTCGCACGATGATCTTCACGTCACTTCGCCGTACCAGCCGAGCGAGCACGGAAGGCCGCCGCTGGATCACGCTCATGCCGCTCGCCGCGGTCATGGCACTGCTCGGGCTCATGAGCCCCCTGGTGACCGCCGCGCCCGCGTACGCGGCGGATACCGCCGCGATGACACTGAGCAAGACTGCGGATCTGACCGAGGTCGAGCCCGGTGACACCTTCAACTATCGGATTCAGGTCGGATGCTCGGTCCTCACTCAGGAGTGCATCAACGCCACGCTCACCGACAGCATTCCGTCGCAGTTCATCGTGGGTGCCGCCGGGACCATCAACGTGACGCCGCCGTTGCCGGCCGACGTCTCGGTCGTGGGTCAAGACGTGACGGTGGAGTTTCAGGCCCCTCTCGCGAGTCCCGTGGGCCAGTTCGGTCTCTCGAATGAGATCGTCACCGTCGTCGTGCCGGTGACGGTGCGCTCTGATCTTCCCTTCACCCCTACTCCGCTGACGATTCCCAACACGGCGGTGGTCGACTCCGACAACACGGCGGCGAAGGACAGCAGCGTCGACGTCACCCTCACGGTCCCGCTCCAGCTGGCGACGACCGCCTCCAAGTCATTTGCGCCGTCGACCGTGCTCGGTGCCGTCGGCTCGCCGACGGTCGTCACCATCGGCGGAACCAACACGTCGAACAGCCTGATCGACACGTTCACCGTTCAAGACCCGCAGCTTCCGGAGGTCGGCACGGGAATCTTTGCCGAGACTCTCCTCGTGCAGTCCCTCGATGACGCGCAGTGGCCCCAGGGCGCCACGAGCGCCATCGTCTCGGTGTGGAACGCGAACGACTTGACCTGGGTGGAGGGCGATTCTGTCGCTGCTCCCGGAGCGCTCGCGCTCCCGGCAGGGGTCGCCGCTGCCGATATCCGCGGGGTTCGCATCGCGTTCTCGTCGGGAGGCGCTGCCGCCATTCCGACCGGGGCGACGGCGTCCTTCGACCTCGCCACCACGGTGCGTCAATCCGGAAGCGGTGCTCGGTCCAATACGTCGACGTCGATCGTCGAGCTGGGTGAGAACAGCGCCGTCGACAGCGAGACGCGCTCCCTGACGCTGCAGGCGGCGACGTCGAGCGTCGCTGCGGTCAAGACCATCGCTCCTGAGCGCATCGCGACCGTCGCTTTCGAGGGAATCGACAACACGAGCGCCGTCGTCAGCCTGACGGGCTCTAACTCAGGAACGGTTCCCCTGAGGTCGCTCAGCATCTCCGAGCCCAGCGTTCCCGACAGTCTGGCCGCCAGCAACCCGCTCGCGCCGGCTCACCCGGGCGGCGGCCTGCTCTTCGATGCGTTCGGGTCGATCGTCTGGCCGAGCGGCACGACCGCCGCGTCCATCACCTATTACTACGCCGACGCCTCGTCGAGCACGGAGTCGACGACCACGATCAACACCCTTCCGGCTCCCGAGCTCGGCAAGCGAGTGACGGGATTCACAGCGACCTTCACGGGCGACTCGATTCCCCCCAGCGCCGCGGCGGTCATTCCGTTCACGGTCGACAGCAACCCGTTGCAGGTCGCACCGCTCTTGCAGGTCGACCACTCGAACACCGTCTCGGTGGGCGGCATTACTGTCTTCGACCTGGACGTCACCCCGGCCACGGCGACCGATACAGTATCGGTCTTCGCCGATCAGGTCGCTGTGTCGAACACCAAGTCAGTGACGCGCTCAGAACTCTCGTCAGTTCCCGGGCAGTTGACCACCGTGACACTGCGAACCACGATTGCCGACTACCCGCAGTCGACGCGCCGCATCGACACCCTGAGCATGTTCGACCCGCCGCTGAGCGAGGTCGGGCTCTCCCCCTGGTACGAGTCGTTCGATGCGACCCAGCTCACGCTCACGAACGTTCCGAGCGGAGCCTCACTCACGGTGCGCTACCGGGACAGCGCGGGGAGCTACCATGATCTCGACGGCTTCGTCGGGCTCACGGGCGGCCCCCTCACCATCGCGATCCCCGCAGGCGACCGCGACCAGATCTTCGGGCTTGAGCTTCTCTGGAGTTCTGCCGCTGGTTTCGTCCCGGGTCAAACGGTAACGGCCAACATTGACTACTCACTGCGTTCGGAGCTTCGTGAATCGGGCGGGTTGCCTCTGCCGAACGAGACGCGTGAGCTGACGAACTGCCTGTCGTCGACCGCGACCGCGGATGGAATCGACCCGGCCGATGCGCCGATCGATTGCGAGACCGTGGAACTGACGGGAACAGTGGGCGGCGGGCCTGGTGGGGATGGCGACACCAATATTTCCGTGGGCAAGAGGTTTCTCCAGACCACGACGGTCACTGATCAGACGCTCATCAATACGCGGTCAGGTGCGCAGACCCGAGTGCGCTTGACGTGGTCGACAGGCGGGTTGACCGGCGTCGAGTCGATGACCGTGTCTGACAGTGCCGCAATACCGCAAGACTTCACCAAGGGCATGTACGACGCCTTCAACCTGGCGCAGATTCCGGCGATCACCTCGGGGCTCGATTCGCAGTTGCAGTACGACCGCGTCGCGGTGGAGCTGTTCGACTCGGTAGACAACGTCTGGGAGACGCCGCCCACCTGGTCGTGCTCCATCGCGTCACCCTGCACGACGCTCTCCTCGCGCACTCTCACGACCGCGGAACGCGAGCTCTACGTCGGCGTGCGCTTCATCTTCACTGAGCGCGATGGTCGAACGGTGCTCAACCCGGCTCCCGGCTCGGGTGTCTCCTCTCTGCCGGGCACCCGCTCGATCGACCTGGTATTCCAGATCCGCGACGCACTCCGCTCGAACGCGTCGACTCCGGTGGTGAACGGATACCGGTACAACACCGCTATGAACGGTGCCAGCAGCGTCGTCCTCAACGATGTCGCGGCGCTCGCGACCCTGACCGACGGCGACCGCACCGCGTCGGCGAGCGACACCATCCAGCTTCAGGACCCGAACCTCGCTATCACCGCGACGAAGACGTGGGCGGGAGGTCCGCTTCCGATTCCCGACACCGCGACGGTGTCGCCCGAACCGACCAGTCGCGTGACGCTGACCACCCGGAACACCACTGTCGGCGGCTTCGTCTCAACGCTGTCGATCGCCGAGCCGAACACGTCCGTGACGACGCCGAACGACAGTCCCTTCTCGCGGTTCGATCTGGCACGGTTCGTCTCGGTCACCCACCCGGCTAATGCGACCGGGCTCACGATCACGGTGCGCAATGGTGCAGGAGATGTCGTGGAGACCGCGAGCGGAACGCCCTCTGCTGCCTGGGCGACGGCCTCGGGCTGGACTACTGCAGAGCTCGCATCGGCTGAGTCGTTCGTGCTCGACTACACGGGCCGCATGGCCACGAACGCTCAAGCGACGGTCGTCGTCGACCTCATCTTACGTCCGACGGTTCGGGGAACGACCGACGCCGTGCAACCGCAGACGGTGCGCAACTCGATGCAGGGTGCCGTGAGCGATCTTCGGTTCACCACGACAAGCGACGTGACAGCGCCGGAGTTCGAGGCCGTGGCGCTCACCACTGTTCGTGATGCCGAGATCGGGCTCTTGTCGTCCACGATCGGCGTTTCTCCCACCAAGACCTTTGCAACGCCGTCGCAGGTGGAGCCCACACGCACGCCGATCACGGTCACGCTCGCGGCCCAGCCGAACGGCAGCGAACGTGTCGCGTCGTTGACCATGACGGATGACCGCGCCACATTCTGGAACGCCTTCGACTTGGTCAGCAAGGGCACGGTCACGCTGCCGACCTTCAGTTCGACCGGCGGCGCGGCAGTGCTGCAGGTGGAGGCCTGTACAGGTGGGAGCTTCACCGCGTCCGCCATCGAGGCGGCTCCGGCGATCGACTGCGAGACGCGCGGCGGCGCATGGTCGGGTGCGGGCGTCTGGCTCACCCAGGCGCAATTGACTGCAGGATCCTTCTTGCCCGCGAGCGTCTCGGCCGGCGAGGTGACCGGGCTCCGCCTCACGGTGAAGCGCGCCGATGACGCCCAATGGGAGAACCCGGCGGCGCCGACCATCTCGATTCCCCTGAGCGTTCAGCGCCGCGACAGCCTTCGCAGCGGCGGGTCGGTTCCCTCGGACTACGCGGGGAACACTGCGGCCCCCGGCGAGAGCGTGCTCGGCAGGACGACGAACGGTCTCCGCGCCGACGTGCTCGGCGTGTGGGGAAAGACCGCGACCGATGACACAACGGCGACCTACCAGTACGTGCACCTGACCACGAGCGTCCAGGTGCGCAAGCTGCCTGCGGGAGTTCGCTCTCCCGGTGCGTCGATTCCGTACACCCTCCAGATGACCAACACTGGTCAACTGCCGATAGTCGATCCCGTGATCACCGACACGCTTCCGGTCGACGGTGACGGAGCACTGCTGGTATTCAACCCTGACGCGGCCACGAACTATACCTTCGCGCTCAGTGGGGGCTCGGTGCCCTCGGGCTCGATCGCTCTCCCCACGGGCGTCAATCCGGCCACCGCCGCGGTGACGCCCACGATGGATGGACCCGGTCCCTCGAGCATCCAGTTCGCGTTCCCCAGTGGCACGGTGTTGGGCGTGGGGCAGACATACACGATCACTGTCCCGCTGTTCTTCCGCCCCGGGATCGACGAGGGCACCGACGTGCTCAACAGCTTCGAGATTCGTGGAGATCGTCTGCTGAACGCCTGCACCGCTCCGAGCGGTTTCGCCGCGACGACGACCTCTTCCGGCTTCGGGTGCACCACGAGCACCACCGTAGAGCCGTCCCTATCGCCAGCCATCCGGGCTCTTATCTCGGTGAAGGCGGAAGAGACTCCGGGGGTGTCGTTCCCCGCCGACGAGTTCACGGGCGGCACGCAGGAGGACTGCCTGGATGCGCAGGACGCCGCCGGATTCTCGCGGCCGCCGTGCACGCCGACCACGATTCCGGGTCAGGAGCAGACCTGGCGCTACACCCTGCAAAACACCGGAACCACGTCGCTCTCGCGACTGGTGATCAGCACACGCCTCCCGACGACGGGTGACGAGACGATCGTGAGCGATCTGGTTCGCAGCTCGCGCTGGCTCGCCGAGTTCACAGGGGAAATCGACACGGCGTTCGGTCCGTCGACGATCGCGACGTACTACACGACGGCAGACGAGCCCTGTGCCGGTGTGCTGCAGAACCCCACGAACCCGACCGCCTGCGGGGCCAATCCGGCGACGGGCTGGGCTGAACTGCCGACCGACGGACTCTCAGACCCCTCCATCGTCACCGGGCTCCAGTTCATCGTGGTCTTTGCAGACGGCAACTACTTCGACCCCGCCGACATCGCCACGATTGACATCACGACGATGACCGTCGCCCAGGTTGACGTCTTCGACGGCAGTGCCGGATCTGATCCCCGGGCCGTGAACTCTCTGTCGGTTTCCGGTTTGAGTCTCGCCGGGGCGAGCGTGACCCAGATTGCCGCCCTCGACTACTCGCGCGCCGAGGTAGGCCTTGCCACAGGCAGCGTCGTGATCGAGAAGTCGATCACCGGTCCGGCAGCCGGCTTCATTCCTGACGGCCAGGTATTCACGGGCGAATTGGTGTGCACGAGTCTCGGCGAGCAATTCGAGAGGCAGTGGTCGACCACGCTCGACATCGACACGTCGACTGATCCGGATAGGCTCACCGTGCCGAGCGTGACCATCGACAATCTGCCGGGTGGCTCCAGTTGCACGGCGACCGAGACGGATGCGAGCGGCCAGACCTCGGTAGTGTCCAGCACGGTGATCGTCGATCCGCTCGCCGACCCTGCGAACCTTCCCACGGTTGACCTCGTCAACGACTATCAATTCACTGGGTTCGTCGTCGAGAAGCGTGCGACGGTGGGCGCTGGAGTGGTGGTGCCCACTGACTTCACCTTCACCGTAGCCTGCGAGTTCCTCGGCGTACCCCTTGCTCTCGATCCTGCCGATGCGACCTTCTCGCTCGACGCGGGAGACTCACGCGTGATCACAGGCGTCCCTGCCAACGCGACGTGCCTCGTCACTGAGACGAACAACCGTGGCGCGGATGTCACGCTCGTGAACGCGACGACTGATCCCGACCCCGCACAGGGCAGCTCCGTCATCGAAAACAACGGTGATCGCACCGCCGAGTTCGTGCGGCTGAGCCCGGCCGAGGTCGATGGGCAGCCGATCAACCAGGTCGAGTTCGACAACCGCTTCGACGCTCCGGCTCTGGTGGCACTCCAAAAGCAGTTCGATGGCGGCGAGGCGGCGATCGACCAGTTCGGTGAATCGCGTTCCTTCGATCTCGAGCTCATCTGCACCTTCGATAACTCCGTGCAGTTCGACGGCACGGTGACCCTGTCGGCGACCAACGGCTTCAGCGAGTCGATCGAGAACATCGTCTCCGGTTCCGAGTGTGTCGTCAGTGAACCCGATCTCAATGGCGCCGACGCGGTGGTCATCACGGTCGAAGGAGCCGACACCGACACGTTCACCGTGCCCGACCCGACGACTCCCGAACCCAGCCCTGTCATCGAGGTGGTGGCGACGAACTGGTTCTTGACTGGCTCACTCCAGCTCACCAAGCAGTTCGAGGGTGACTCGGCCGCGATCGACAAGTTCGTGACCGATGTCTCTCCCGCGGTCGAGTTCACGGTCGAGCTTGTGTGCACGCGAGACGGCGAGCAGCTCGAGTTGCCGGGTGGGACCGAGCGAGTTGTGACGGCTCTCACCCCGGTTGCCGAATACACCCAGATCGCGTCGGGCGCAGAGTGCGTGCTCACGGAGACGGACACGGGCGGCGCCATCGAGTGGCAGGTGCTGGATGCCGTGGGCGACCCGGTGGAGAGGGGCGCCTTCGAGGTGGTCGTGGACTCCACGATTCTCGACGCGGATGACCAGCCTCAGCCTCCGCTGACCGTGCAGAACAGCTTTCGATTCGCCTCCCTGTCGGTGTTCAAGACTCTCGCGCCCGACCCGCAGCGATCAGACGGGGGCCCATTCGAGTTCCTGCTGGAGTGCGCCCTTGATGGCCGTGAGATCGTGGCCGCAGAAGACGCTGTTCAGCAGCTCGGGCCCCGGGAGACGTTCACCTGGACAGAGCTTGCCGAGGGCGCCGACTGCGTCGTGACTGAGACAGACAGTGGTGACGCCGTGCGCACCGACCACACCGTCACCCTCGCGAACGGGGCTGAAAGCGACAGCGTGATCGGGAACGTCGTGACCCTGGCGCCTCTCCGCGGCCTTACCGAAGAGCCGAATCGTGTGACGTTCGTCAACTGGAACGTGCTGCCCAATACGGGCTTCGCCGCGGCACCCGCCGCAGCGTTGGCCTTCTGGGCTGGGCTCATCCTCCTCGTCGGCGCGACCCTGCTGGGTACTGCTGCCGTACGCAGGAGGTCACGGGCCAGCGCGCACATGGGTCAATAGACACGACGACGGCCCCGCACGACGCCTCGATAGCTGTCGTGCGGGGCCTGTGCGGGGTTCCCGCGGCCGAGAGTCAGCGCCCCCGGCGTTGCCCTCCGGAGGAGTTCGAGCGGACGACCTGGCCGACGCGGATTCCGCCGCCGGTGCTGCCGGGTGAGGATGCCCGGCGCGAGCCCTGGCGCGCACGAGGCGCTGCCGGCGCATCGCTGTGACGCGGTGCCGCGGCGCGAGCCGGGGCGGCGTCGCCGCGAGTGCGCCCAGCATCCGCCGAGCGTCCGCCGTCGGTGCGCGCCGCGCCGTCACGACCGCCGCTCGTGCGACCGGAGCCGCCGCGACGCGAGCTGCCGCGCTGGCCGCCGCGGCTCGCACCGCCGCTGTCACCGTCACGCCCGGCGCGCTTGCGCTGAGCGTTGGCGCCCTGCGAGCGGCCGCCGCCCTGCACGGGCGGGCGCAGCACGGAGGGGAGGTCGGCGAAGGCGACGGGAGCCGCGACCTCGCCCGTGAGGCGCGTGACGGCCTCCGAGCTCGCGGTGACCTGCTGCGGCTGCACCTGGATGGCGGCCTTGCGCAGCAGCATCGCGGTGTCGCGGCGCTGCTCAGGCAGCACGAGGGTGACGACGTCGCCCGCCGCGCCCGCACGTGCTGTGCGGCCGGAGCGGTGCAGGTACGCCTTGTGCTCCATGGGCGGGTCGACGTGGATGACGAGCTCGATGTCATCGACGTGCACGCCGCGCGCGGCGACGTCGGTGGCGACGAGCACGCGCACGCTGCCGTCGCCGAACGCGGCGAGGTTGCGGTCACGCGCGGGCTGGGAGAGGTTGCCGTGCAGGTCGACGGCGGGGATGCCGTCGGCCGTGAGCTGCTTGGCGAGCTTCTTCGCCTGGTGCTTGGTGCGCATGAAGAGGATCCGGCGGCCCGAGCCTGAGGCGAGGGTCGAGACGAGCCGCTTCTTCTCCTCGACACCGCTGACCTCGAACACGTGGTGGGTCATGTCGGCGACGGGGGAGTTGGCCTCGTCGACCGAGTGGGTCGCGGGGTTGTGGAGGAACTGCTTCACGAGCTTGTCCACGCCGTTGTCGAGCGTCGCGCTGAACAGCAGGCGCTGACCGTCGGTCGGGGTCGCCTTCATGATGCGGGTGACGCCGGGCAGGAAGCCGAGGTCGGCCATGTGGTCGGCCTCGTCGAGCACGGTGATCTCGACGGCGTCGAGGGTCACGAAGCGCTGCTTCATGAGGTCTTCGAGGCGGCCGGGGCACGCGACGATGATGTCGACGCCCGCGTTCAGGGCTTGCACCTGGCGGTGCTGCGAGACGCCGCCGAAGATCGTCGTCGTCGTGAGGCCGTAGGCCTTCGCGAGCGGCTCGAGCACGCCGTTGATCTGCGTGGCGAGCTCGCGCGTCGGCGCGAGCACCATGCCGAGCGGTGCGCCCTTGCGGCGCGGGCCGCCCGTGAGGCGCGTGCCGAGGCGCGCGACCATGGGGATCGAGAAAGCGAGGGTCTTGCCCGAGCCGGTCTTGCCGCGGCCGAGCACGTCGCGCCCGGCGAGGGTGTCGGGCAGGGTGTCGACCTGAATGGGGAAGGCCTCGGTCTTGCCCTGTGCTTCGAGCACCTCGACGAGGGGGTAGGGCACGCCGAGCGTGCGGAAGGTGGCGGTCATGGTTGGTGCCTTTCAGTGTTCCACCCCGACCAGATCTGGCGCATAAGGGCGCTTGCCTGGGGCGACAGTCACACTGTGCGGCGAATCTGACGGTGTTTCCGTCACAATGCGCTCAGCGTTGGTGTCCGTGCAGAGCACGAGGGTGATGGTTGGCGACGGCGGCGATGGCCGCAATCAGTTCGCCGTGAGAAAGTATCGATTCGCTGCGCGCGAGTCAGTGCGCGATGTGCGAGAAGAGGAAGCGTTCTACGACGCTGGGAGCCCATCGATGGGCTGTCCAATGCTTCAACCCTAGCAGGTCGCCCTCAGGATGAGTCCAGGAAGGCGTCAGAGCGTGAGGCGGCCGTCGCCGTAGCGCTCGCCGACGGGAATCTCGACGTCGACGACATTGCCTGCCGGAGCGAGCGGACACGCCCACGCCTCGTCGTAGGCGCACGAGGGGTTGAAGGCGAAGTTGAGGTCGAGCACGAGCGACCACGGTGCTCGCCCCCCGCCGAAGTCGGCGCCCTTGACGGTGTCGAGCAGGTAGCGCCCGCCGCCGTAGGTGCCGCCGGGCACGCGCGAGAGGGCATCGCGCACGGGAACGAAGACGCCGCCGCCGTACGACGCGAGCCGCCAGACGTCGAGCGAGCCGATGCCGGGCACCTCGACGAACCCGAGCCGCTCGAACGGCACGACTCCATCGGTGCCGGTCTCGACCTCGATGTGCAGCGGTTCAGCATCCTGAATCACGCACTCGAACCGCCACGCCGGGTCGTAGGGCTTCACGCGCAGGCCGGTGAACGCCTCGCGATCGGCGGGCAGCAGGGGAGAGGCGGGGTGGTGGGCGAAGAGCTCATCGCGCGTGCGGCGCCAATGGTCGTGCGCGGCGGGCAGGTCGGTCGCCGTCCGCAGCTCGGCATAGAGCGCGGCAATGCGGCGACGCCAGTCGGCAACGGCCAGGGCGCTCACGGCTCGGTCGGGGGTGGCGCCGGCGGGCGCGGATGCTGCGCTCACGACCTGCCGCCCGCCGAGGTCGCCGGGCCGAACTGCACCGCCCACCCGGGCGCGAGCCGCCGCAGCTGCTGCGCCCGCAGCTGCCAGAAGACCCAGAACCCGAACCAGACGACGGGAGTCAGCACGCCAGCGCCGACATCGAGGGCGTCGCGAAACCGCGTGCGAGAATCCGGCGCGGCGGGGTCGGGGTTGATCGCCATGCGGTGGTGCCAGCGCGAGACGATGCTCATCGCGCCCGTCAGCGGCCCACCCTCGTCGTGCACGATGCGGGTCCCGTCGGCCCGGGTCTCGTCGCGCAGCGCGATGAGCTGGGTTCCCATCGGCAGCAGCCCGAGCATGCGCAGCCGCACGCGGTGCTCGGTGTCGGCCCAGCGGTCGGGAAACCCGTTCGCCTCGAGCGACTGCGCCGTGGTGATCGGGCCCGAGACCGCCTGGAAGACCGCGGGCGAGTGCACGGCCTCCCACGCCGCGTCGGGCGGGCAGTCGAGCAGCAGATTCAGTCGCACACGCATGAGCCCAGTGTGCGGCACCTCGCTACGATCGACCTGTGACCACCGCACTCGACGCCGCCCCCGAGGCCCAGGAGCGCTACCAGGTTCGCCTCGACCTCGGTCTCGACGGCGCTCGCCGCATCGGCGAGTCTGCGCACCTTCTCGTCTGGTGCGATGGGCTCGTGGGCGAGGCGTGCCCCGTGGATGCTCTGCCTCCCCGCCTCGAGATCATCGACGCCACTCTGGGCTCCGTCGGCGACATCGCCCAGCGCCTGCTCGCGCTGCAGGCCGAGCGCGGCGAGCGCACGATGGTCGCCGTCGTCGCGGCCGGGTCGCCCGTCGAGGCGCCGGAGGGTCTCGCGGTCGAGGACCTCCTCCTCGCCGGCGCCGTCGTCGAGGCGCTCGGCGCCGTCGGCATCGACGCGACGAGCCCAGAGGCGGCTGCCGCCTCCGCCGCCTTCGCGGGGTTGCGCGGAGCCGTCGGCCACATGCTCAGTGCGTCGGTGAGCGGTCGAGCGCTCGCGAGCGAGGCCGGGCCAGAGGCTGTCGCGGCCGCACGGGAGCGCCTCGAGAGCGGTGAGCTGCGCATCCTGCGGGAATTCAGCCCGCCCGCCTAGCGTTTCAGCCCTGGGAGCGTTGCGGATCCCCGCAGCGTGATCCGACATCTGGGAGGACACCATGAAGGCACACATCAATGGCACCGTGATCGCCGAGGCGTCGCAGGACGAGCTTCTCAAGATCGAGGGCAACTGGTACTTCCCGCCGTCGAGCGTCAAGAGCGAGTTCCTCGAGAAGAGCCCCACCCCGTACCACTGCCCGTGGAAGGGCGACACGCAGTACTTCACGGTCGTCGTCGACGGGGAGAAGTACCAGGACCGCGCGTGGAGCTACCCCACGCCCATGCCGACGGCGTTCGAGCGCGTGGGCGCCGACTTCAGCGGCTACGTCGCCTTCTGGAAGGACGTGCAGGTCAGCGAGTGATCGCGCGCCACTGAATGAGGTGGGCGCGGTCGAACCCGCGCCCGCATCGGCCGCACGCCAGATCGCGCGTGGGCCGGCGGAAGCGCACGAACTCATGCCCGGCCGGGCAGTGCCCGCGCCAGCGAGCGCGATCCTCCGCGATCGGCTGGTCGTGGGTGCGACCGCCGACGTAGCCGAGCTCGGCGGCGATGCGCTTCCACTCGGGACCGTGACCCGCCTTGGGCCCGGCGAGGGCGTGCGCCACCTCGTGCAGGAGGGTCTGGTGCACGACGTCGTCCTCGGCCCTCTCGGCGAGGTGGCGCGATACGGTGATGCGCTTCTTCGCGAAGTCGCACAGCCCCGCCCGCCGCGCCGCGCGGTCGAAGGCGAAGCTCCAGGAACCGTCGAGGTGCAGGCGTATGAGGGCCTCGGCCCACACGCGCACTCGCTCCAACTCGCTCACGCCCTCGATGGTAGGCGGCGCGCCCGACGCTCGAGACCCGCGACGCCCACGGCCCCGACGCTGTGGACTCAGTCGTCGCGGGGGAGGAGCGGCACCGAGTAGAGGTGGTCGTCACCAGTGCGGGGCGAGCCGCGCCCGTCAGTGTTGTTGGTGAGGAACCAGAGGGATCCGTCGGGCCCGGCCAGAGCATCCCGCAAACGTCCGTACTCGCCGACGTAGACGGCCGTGCTCTCGCTCGGGTCGCCGAGATCGACGAGCCACAGACGCTGCCCCCGGAGGGAGGCGAGCACGAGGGTCTCGCCGACGATGCCGAGGCCGCTCGGGCTCGCCTCGCTCGTCGACCACTGCTGCACGGGGTCGACGAAGCCCGATCCGCCGCCCTCTCCCTCGACCTCCGGCCAGCCGTAGTTCGCTCCCGGCTCGATGCGGTTGAGCTCGTCCCAGGTGTTCTGCCCGAACTCGGCGGCCCACAGCTGACCGCTCGCGTCGAAGGCGAGGCCCTGCGGGTTGCGGTGCCCGAGCGAGTAGACGTACGAGCCCGGCGTCGGGTTGTCGTCGGGCACCGCCCCGTCGGGGGTGAGGCGCAGAATCTTGCCGGCGAGCGAGTCGGCGTCTTGCGCGAGGCCGGGCTGACTCGCGTCGCCCGTCGTCGCGTAGAGCATCCCGTCTGGGCCGAAGGCGAGGCGGCCGCCGTTGTGGGTGCGCGATCTCGGGATGCCCGTGAGCACGTCCTCGCTCGCTCCGAGCTCGTAGCCCCCGGGCTCGCCGAGCAGCTCGAACCGCACGATGCGGTTGTCGGAGCCGCTCGTGAAGTAGGTATAGAGGTACGGCGTGCCTGTGTCGTGCGCGGCGAGGCCGAGCAGCCCGCCCTCGCCGCCGGGCACGACGCCCGGCACCGTGCCGACGACGCGGACGTCGCCGCCCGGGCTGTGCTCGAGCACCCGTGCGGTGTCGCGCTCGCTCACGAGAGTCGACCCCACGGGCAGCGGCACGACCGACCACGGCGCGGAGAGGCCGGAGATCACCGAGTCGGGCTCTCCCGCGGGACGCAGCGGACCGCGCTCGTCCGTGAGGCCGCTCTCGGGGCCGCCGAACTCGCCGGTGGGGGTCGGCACGGGCTGGCCGCTCGGCACGGGCAGGAACTCTGGGCCAGCCTGGGCGCAGGCCGTGAGGAGGAGAAGAGTCGCCGCCAGGATCGCGGTCGGTGTCGAGCGCCGTCCCATGCGCGTCCTCCCCAGTCTCCGGTATCCCCAGACTGGAGGGCGTGGCTGGGTGCTCGGTGTGTGACGTCTGCGCAGCCGTGTACGCTCGCCACGACACCTGAGGGGAGGTCACGATGACCCTGTACCACCGTCTGGGCGGCGCTGCCGCCGTCGAGCAGCTCGTCGACGAGCTCTCCCGGCGCCTGCTCGACGACCCCCGCCTCGGGCCGGCCTTCGCCGAGCTCAACCTCGACGTGCTCCAGCAGCATCGCGCGGCCTACCTCACGGTCATCCTCGACGGCCCCGAGGAGTACGAAGGTCGTAGCATGCGCGAGGCCCACCAGCCGCTCGGCCTGACCGCGGACGACATGGACGCCTTCCTCGTCGTCCTGCGCGGCGTGCTCGACGATGCGGCCGTCGACGGCCCCGATGCGAGCGCGGTCGTGCGCGCGATCGAGCGACTGCGACCCGCGATCGTCGCGGCCGACCCGCCTCGCTCCTGACGGCTCAGCTCTCTCCGCCGTTCCTAGCGCCGCGTGGTGAACAGACCGCTCGAGGGCGCAGGAGAGGCGACGGCGGTGGCGTCGGTCGTGATCGGTGCTCCGGCGACCCAGGCGGTCAGATCCTTCCCGCTCGTGACCGTGGCGGGATGCGGTCCGCGCGCCATGAGGCGGGGCATCCAGTCGAGCGGCAGCGAGTCGGCACCCGCCGCCATGACGACGTTGCCGAACCGGCGGCTCTTGAGCACTCCCGTCTCGGCGAGAATCGCGACCTCGGCGAAGACGTACTGCAGCGTGGCGGCCTGGCTGCGAGCGAAGGCGAGGCCGGGGCCGTCGGCGATATTGACCGCGACGATGCCCCCGGGGGCCAGGAAGGCGCGCAACTCCTCGTAGAACTCGACACTCGTGACGTGGGCGGGAATGCGCGCACCGCTGAACACGTCGACCACGACGATGTCGACCGCGCCGCGCAGAGCCGTCGGCAGCCGCGCGAGCGTCGCTCGAGCATCCCCGTAGCGCAGCCGGATGCCCGACTGCCGGGGAAGGGGTAGGTGCTCGCGCATGAAGCCCACGAGCTCCTCATCGAGCTCGATGACCTGCTGGCGCGAACCGGGGCGCGTGGCGTGGATGTAGCGGGGCAGGGTGAGCGCACCCGCCCCGAGATGCACGGCGGTGAGCGGTTCGCCGGGGTCTCCCCACTCGTCGATGACGTGGCCGATGCGCTGCACGTACTCGAAGAACAGGCGGCTCGGGTCGTCGAGGTCGACGTGCGACTGCGGCGTGCCGTCCACGACGAGCTGGTAGCTGCCGGCGTCCCAGCGGTCCGGCTCGATGCGCGCGAGAAGGCCGCTCGGCAGGCGCGTCTCGACTGCCCCCGTATCGCGCGCGCTCGTCATGCTCGCAAGCGTGGCACATCCCCGTTCCTCTCGCCCAGCGAGGGAATCTGAGGAATCATCTGGCGCTTATAGCGCAGCGCCCGCCTCTGGTCAAGGAACGGGACTGGACACAGTGGGCAGGGGGCACCTAGTATTGAGGTTTGCGCTCACCGTGTCTTTCAGCCGTCATATGGCGGATGGCTGAGGTGCCCCGAGTATAGCGGCGGGGCGGATCTCATTCTTCGCAGATCCCCACGAATCGTGGCGCGTTCACTCGACCGAAAATCATCTGTCATCGCCCGACAGGACTTGGGGCCTCTTCGAGGGGCCCACGGAGGTTAGATCCTTGGCTGCTGCGCGCACTGCACGCTCGAACAACTCTCCCAAGAACGGCCGCACCGCCTCGCGGCTGTCATTCGCCAAGGTCAGCGACACGCTGACCGTTCCCGATCTGCTGGCACTGCAGACCGAGAGCTTCGACTGGCTCGTCGGCTCCGACGCCTGGAAGGCCCGCCTCGCCGAGGCCGAGGCCGCCGGTCGCACCGATGTGCCCGCCCGCAGCGGGCTCGAGGAGATCTTCGAGGAGATCTCCCCCATCGAGGACCTCGGCGAGACCATGCAGCTCTCGTTCACGAACCCCTACCTCGAAGAGCAGAAGTACTCGATCGACGAGTGCAAGGAGCGCGGCAAGACCTACGCGGCCCCGCTCTATGTCGAGGCCGAGTTCATGAACCACATGACCGGTGAGATCAAGACCCAGACCGTGTTCATGGGCGATTTCCCGCTCATGACCGAGAAGGGCACGTTCATCATCAACGGCACCGAGCGCGTCGTCGTGTCGCAGCTCGTGCGTAGCCCCGGTGTCTACTTCGAGCGCTCGCTCGACAAGGTCACCGACAAGGACGTCTACACGGCGCGCATCATCCCCTCGCGCGGTGCGTGGCTCGAGTTCGAGGTCGACAAGCGCGATCAGGTCGGCGTGCGCATCGACCGTAAGCGCAAGCAGTCGGTCACGGTCTTCCTCAAGGCGCTCGGCCTCACGACCGAGGAGATCCGCGAGCACTTCGCCGGGTTCGACTCGATCGAGCAGACTCTCGAGAAGGATGCCGTCCTCACGAAGGAAGAGGCGCTCAAGGACATCTACCGCAAGCTGCGCCCGGGCGAGCAGGTTGCCGCCGAGGCCGCCCGCGCGCTCCTCGACAACTTCTACTTCAACCCCAAGCGCTACGACCTCGCGAAGGTCGGCCGCTACAAGATCAACCGCAAGCTCGGTGTCGAGGCTCCTCTCGCCGACTCGGTGCTGAGCGTCGACGACATCGTCGCGACCATCAAGTACATGGTGTCGCTGCACGAGGGTCGCGAGACGATCGCGGGCCGCCGCAGCGGCAAGGCCGTCGACCTCCGACTCGACGTGGACGACATCGACCACTTCGGCAACCGCCGCATCCGCGCCGTCGGCGAGCTCATCCAGAACCAGGTCCGTACGGGCCTGAGCCGCATGGAGCGCGTGGTGCGCGAGCGCATGACGACGCAGGACATCGAGGCGATCACGCCGCAGACCCTGATCAACGTGCGCCCTGTCGTGGCCGCGATCAAGGAGTTCTTCGGCACCTCGCAGCTCAGCCAGTTCATGGACCAGAACAACCCGCTGGCGGGCCTGACCCACAAGCGCCGCCTGTCGGCGCTCGGCCCGGGCGGGCTCTCCCGCGAGCGCGCGGGTGTCGAGGTGCGCGACGTGCACCCCAGCCACTACGGCCGCATGTGCCCGATCGAGACGCCGGAAGGCCCGAACATCGGCCTCATCGGCTCCCTCGCGTCGTTCGCGCGCATCAACGCGTTCGGCTTCATCGAGACGCCGTACCGCCGGGTCGACAAGGCCAAGGGCAAGGTCACCGCGACGATCGACTACCTGACCGCGAGCGACGAGGACGACTTCGTCGTCGCCCAGGCCGGTGCTCCTCTGAACAGCGATGGCTCCTTCGCGGACGATCGCGTCCTCGTGCGCAAGAAGGGCGGCGAGGTCGAGCTCGTGCCCTCGAGCACCGTCGACTACATGGATGTCTCGCCGCGCCAGATGGTGTCGGTCGCGACGTCGCTCATCCCGTTCCTCGAGCACGACGATGCAAACCGCGCGCTCATGGGCGCGAACATGCAGCGTCAGGCCGTCCCGCTGCTGCGCTCGGAGTCGCCGCTCGTCGGCACCGGCATGGAGAGCTACGCCGCCGTCGACGCCGGTGACGTCATCACCGCCACGGGTGCGGGAGTCGTGACCGAAGTCTCGGCCGACGCCGTGACCGTGCAGCTCGACGAGGGGGGAACGCAGGAGTACTACCTGCGCAAGTTCGACCGCTCCAACCAGGGCACGAACTACAACCACCGCGTCGTCGTTAACGCGGGCGACCGCGTCGAGGTCGGCGAGGTCATCGCCGATGGCCCCGCGACCGAGAACGGCGAGCTCGCGCTCGGCAAGAACCTCCTCGTGGCGTTCATGTCGTGGGAGGGCTACAACTTCGAGGACGCCATCATCCTCAGCCAGAACCTGGTGAAGGACGACACCCTCTCCTCGATCCACATCGAGGAGTACGAGGTCGACGCTCGCGACACGAAGCTGGGCAAGGAGGAGATCACGCGCGATCTGCCGAACGTGAGCCCCGAGCTGCTCGCCGACCTCGACGAGCGCGGCATCGTCCGCATCGGTGCCGAGGTGGCGCCCGGCGACATCCTCGTCGGCAAGGTCACGCCGAAGGGCGAGACCGAGCTGAGCGCCGAGGAGCGCCTGCTGCGCGCGATCTTCAACGAGAAGTCGCGCGAGGTGCGCGACACCTCGCTCAAGGTTCCCCACGGCGAGCAGGGCACCGTCATCGGCGTCAAGGTCTTCGACGCCGAGGAGGGCGACGACGAGCTCGGCTCGGGCGTCAACCAGCGCGTCGTCGTGTTCATCGCCCAGAAGCGCAAGATCTCCGAGGGTGACAAGCTCTCCGGCCGCCACGGCAACAAGGGCGTCATCTCGAAGATCCTCCCCGTCGAGGACATGCCGTTCCTCGAGGACGGCACGCCGGTCGACATCGTGCTCAACCCGCTCGGCGTCCCCGGCCGCATGAACTTCGGCCAGGTGCTCGAGATCCACATGGGCTGGGCGGCATCGCGCGGCTGGAAGATCGAGGGCAGCCCGAACTGGGCCGAGGGTGTTCCCGCCAACGCGCGGGAAGCGGCCCCCGGCACCAAGATCGCCACGCCGGTGTTCGACGGCGCGCGCGAGGACGAGATCGCGGGTCTGCTCGACTCGACGCTCCCGAACCGCGACGGCGTGCGCATGATCGACTCCTCGGGCAAGGCGCGACTGTTCGACGGCCGCTCCGGCGAGCCGTTCCCCGCCCCGATCTCGGTCGGCTACATGTACATCCTCAAGCTGCACCACCTCATCGACGACAAGATCCACGCGCGCTCGACGGGCCCGTACTCGATGATCACCCAGCAGCCGCTCGGTGGTAAGGCGCAGTTCGGTGGCCAGCGCTTCGGCGAGATGGAGGTCTGGGCTCTCGAGGCCTACGGTGCGGCGTACGCGCTGCAGGAGATCCTCACCATCAAGTCCGACGACATCCTGGGCCGCGTGAAGGTGTACGAGTCCATCGTCAAGGGCGAGAACATCCAGGAGCCGGGTATTCCCGAGAGCTTCAAGGTGCTCATCAAGGAGATGCAGTCGCTGTGCCTGAACGTCGAGGTCCTCTCGGCCGACGGCACCGCAGTGAGCCTCAAGGACACCGATGACGAGGTCTACCGCGCCGCGGAAGAGCTCGGCATCAACATCTCCAGCCGCTTCGAGTCGTCGACGATCGACGAGATCTAAGCCGCTCTCGCCCCACGAGTATCTGACGACGTTTAGAGAAGAGAAGAAACGTGCTCGACGCAACAACTTTCGACTACCTCCAGATCGGCCTGGCTACCGCCGAGAACATCCGCAAGTGGTCGCACGGCGAGGTCAAGAAGCCGGAGACCATCAACTACCGCACGCTCAAGCCTGAGAAGGACGGCCTGTTCGGCGAGCAGATCTTCGGGCCCTCGCGCGACTGGGAGTGCTCGTGCGGCAAGTACAAGCGGGTGCGCTTCAAGGGCATCGTGTGCGAGCGCTGCGGCGTCGAGGTCACGAAGTCCTCGGTGCGCCGTGAGCGCATGGGCCACATCGAGCTCGCTGCCCCGGTCACGCACATCTGGTACTTCAAGGGTGTGCCGAGCCGGCTGGGCTACCTGCTCGACATGGCGCCGAAGGACCTCGAGAAGGTCATCTACTTCGCCGCCTACATGGTGATCTCGGTCGACGAGGAAGGCCGTCACGCCGACCTCCCCGGGCTCGAGAACGAGCTGCGCCTCGAGATCAAGACGCTCGAGGACCAGCGTGACAGCGGTATCGCCTCGCGCATGCAGAAGCTCGAGACCGAGCTCGCCGAGCTCGAGGCCGAGGGTGCCAAGGCCGACCAGAAGCGCAAGACCAAGGATGCCGGCGAGAAGGAGATGGCGCAGCTGCGCAAGTCCTTCGACGAGCAGATCGGTCAGCTCGAGCGTGTGTGGGAGGATTTCCGCACCCTCAAGGTCGGCGACCTCAAGCCCGAGGACGCCGTCTTCCAGGAGCTGCAGGACCGCTTCGGCCTGTACTTCGAGGCCTACATGGGCGCTGAGGCGATCCAGAAGCGCCTCGAGGCCTTCGACCTGGCTACCGAGAGCGAGCAGCTCCACGAGCAGATCGCCGCCGGCAAGGGTCAGAAGAAGATCCGTGCGATCAAGCGCCTCAAGGTCGTCAACTCGTTCCTGCAGACGGGCAACTCGCCCGCCGCCATGGTGCTCGACGTCGTCCCGGTCATCCCGCCGGAGCTGCGCCCGATGGTGCAGCTCGACGGTGGCCGTTTCGCGACCTCCGACCTCAACGACCTCTACCGGCGCGTGATCAACCGCAACAATCGACTGCGCCGCCTGCTCGACCTCGGGGCTCCCGAGATCATCGTGAACAACGAGAAGCGCATGCTGCAGGAGGCCGTGGACGCGCTGTTCGACAACGGTCGTCGCGGCCGGCCCGTCACGGGCACGGGCAACCGCGCGCTCAAGTCGCTCAGCGACATGCTCAAGGGCAAGCAGGGCCGGTTCCGCCAGAACCTGCTCGGCAAGCGCGTCGACTACTCGGGCCGTTCGGTCATCGTGGTCGGCCCGCAGCTCAAGCTGCACCAGTGCGGCCTGCCAAAGATCATGGCGCTCGAGCTCTTCAAGCCCTTCGTCATCAAGCGCCTCATCGATCTGGGCCACGCTCAGAACATCAAGAGCGCCAAGCGCATGGTCGAGCGCTCGCGGCCGCAGGTGTGGGAGGTGCTCGAGGAGATCATCCGCGAGCGCCCCGTGCTCCTCAACCGCGCGCCCACGCTGCACCGTCTGGGCATCCAGGCGTTCGAGCCGCAGCTCATCGAGGGCAAGGCGATCCAGCTGCACCCGCTCGTCTGCGCGGCGTTCAACGCCGACTTCGACGGCGACCAGATGGCCGTCCACCTTCCGCTGTCGGTCGAGGCGCAGGCCGAGGCGCGCATTCTCATGCTCGCCTCGAACAACATCCTCAAGCCCTCCGACGGTCGCCCGGTGACGGTGCCGACGCAGGACATGATCATCGGTCTGCACCACCTCACGACCGAGCGCGAGGGCGCCGAGGGCGAGGGTCGTGCCTTCTCGACGATCCCCGAGGCGATCATGGCCATGGATCAGGGCTCGCTGCACCTCAACGCGAAGATCCGCATCCGCCTCGAGGGTCAGAAGTACGGCGGGCGTCAGCTCAAGGAGACGACGCTAGGTCGCGCCCTCTTCAACGAGCTCATGCCGGAGGACTACCCGTTCATCGCCGACGTCGCCGACAAGGGCACGATCAGCCAGATCGTCAACAACCTGGCTGAGCGCTACCCGAAGACGGTCGTCGCGGCGACGCTCGACAAGATGAAGGATGCCGGCTTCTACTGGGCGACGCGCTCGGGAGTCACGGTCGCGCTGAGCGACGTGCTCACGCCGCCGCGCAAGAAGGAGATCGTGGCGACCTACGAGGCTCGTGCCGCGAAGATCCAGGGTCAGTTCGACAAGGGTCTGACGACCGATGACGAGCGCCGCGCCGAGCTGGTCGCGCTGTGGACGGAGGCGACCAAGGAGGTCAACACCGAGATGCGCGCGAACATCCCGCTCGACAACACCATCAACCGCATGGTCACCTCCGGTGCCCGCGGTAACTGGCTGCAGGTCGGAAACATCGCCGGGATGCGCGGGCTCGTGTCGAACCCTCGTGGTGAGATCATCGCCCGCCCGATCATCAACTCGTACCGCGAGGGCCTCTCGGTGGCGGAGTACTTCATCGCCACCCACGGTGCGCGCAAGGGTCTCGCCGACACCGCGCTGCGCACGGCCGACTCGGGATACCTGACGCGTCGACTCGTCGATGTCGCGCAGGACGTCATCATCCGCGAGGAGGACTGCGGCACGTCCAAGGGCCTCGACTTCCCGATCGCCCACGAAGTGGATGGCGCCTGGGTGCGCGACGACAACGTCGAGAACCTCGTGTTCGCCCGCACCCTCGCTGCTGACGCCGTCGACGCCAAGGGCACCGTCGTGCTCGAGGCGGGATCCGATGTCGGCGACGTGCAGATCACCGCTCTCGTCGATGCGGGTGTCGCTGAGATCAAGGTGCGCTCGGTCCTGACCTGCGAGTCGGCAGTCGGGGTGTGCGCATCCTGCTACGGCCGCTCCATGGCCACGGGCACACGCGTGGACCTGGGTGAGGCCGTGGGCATCATCGCGGCCCAGTCGATCGGTGAGCCCGGCACGCAGCTCACGATGCGCACCTTCCACACGGGTGGCTCGGCGGGAGCGGACGACATCACGCAGGGTCTGCCCCGCGTGACGGAGCTCTTCGAGGCCCGCACCCCGAAGGGCGCGAGCCCGATCGCGGAGAGCGCCGGTCGCATCACGATCGAGGAGACCGAGAAGCAGCGCCGCATCGTGCTGACGCCCGACAACGGCGACGAGCCTGTCGCTGTCGTCGTGTCGAAGCGCGTCTCGCTGCTCGTCGAAGACGGTCAGCACGTCGAGCTCGGCCACCAGTTCTTCGAGGGTCCGGTGGACCCGAAGGAGGTCCTGAGGGTCAAGGGTGTGCGTGCTGTTCAGCAGCACCTCGTCGAGGGCGTGCAAGGTGCGTACCGCTCGCAGGGTGTGCCGATCCACGACAAGCACATCGAGGTCATCGTGCGCCAGATGCTGCGCAAGGTCACCGTGGTCGACCACGGCGAGACCGAGCTGTTGCCCGGCGAGCTCGTCGACCGCTCGAAGTACAACTCCCTCAACCGGGCTGCGCTCTCCGAGTCCAAGAAGACGGCGTCCGCGCGCCAGGAGGTCATGGGCATCACGAAGGCCTCGCTGGCCACCGAGTCGTGGCTCTCGGCCGCCTCCTTCCAGGAGACGACGCGCGTGCTCACCGAGGCCGCCATGCAGGGAAAGCGCGACCCCCTGCTGGGCCTCAAGGAGAACGTCATTATCGGAAAGCTCATCCCGGCCGGTACCGGCCTGCCCGCGTACCGCAACGTGTCGGTCGAGGCGACGGAGGAGGCGAAGTCGGAGCGCTACCCGAACCGCATCTTCGCCGACGACTCGAGCTTCACCGAGGCCGACCTGTCGTTCGTCGACTTCGACTCGTTCTCGAGCGACGAGCCGACGCCGGGCACGTACAGCTAGCCAGCACCTCCAGCTAGGCGGGGACAGCCAGACCCCGCGCCAAGCGCCCGCAGGGCCCGCACCGAATACGGTGCGGGCCCTGCGGCGTTCGTGGGGCGAATGTTATTCCTGTGACGGGTGTGGACTACCCCCGAACGCGGGACTATTGTCGAGCGCACGGCGTGTCGTACCGTGACCGAGAAGCAGTCCATGCATTCGGCCGGTGGCCGGGCGCGTCCAGGGGGGAGGTTCTGCTGTGGTTTCTGTGACCGAAGTGCTGATCATTCGCGGACTCGTCCCGATCGAATCGCTCGACCAGGTGCACGATGCTGGCGACGACGAGGTGCTTGTCGGCGAGTTCGTCGAGCGCGGCCTCGTGAGCGCCGCCCAGGTCGCCTCCGCGCGCGCCGAGGTCGCCGGGCTCTCCTTCGTCGAGCTCTCCGAGTATCCGGTCGATCGCACGGCGGTGGCGATGGTGCCGGCGCAACTGTGCCGCCGCCACCACGTGTTGCCTGTCCACGCGACGGCGACGACGATCACGCTCGCGATGGTCGACCCGCGCGACGTGCTCGCGATGGATGACGTTCGGGCCCTGACGCGCATGCAGGTCGCACCCGTCGTCGCCGAGAAGGGCGACCTCCAGGCGGCCATCAATCGGTTCCACCGTGCCGACGGAGAGCTGAGCGACCTCACGACGGCGATCGAGGAGGAGATCGCTCCCACGCCCTCCGACCAGGTGGCCGTGCGGGAGGCCGACCCCGACGACGCTCCCATCGTGCGCTTCGTCAACCTCATCATCGGGCAGGCGATTCAAGATCTCGCCTCCGACATCCACATCGAGCCCGGCGAGTTCGAGATGCGCGTGCGCTACCGCATCGACGGTGTGCTGCACGATGTGCAGCAGGCCCCGAAGAACATCCAGAACGGCGTCATCTCGCGGCTCAAGATCATGAGCGACATCAACATCGCCGAGCGCCGCCGCCCGCAGGACGGCCGCATGTCGGTGCAGCACGGCGGTCAGGTCATCGACCTCCGTGTCGCGACACTGCCGACCGTGTATGGCGAGAAGGTCGTCATGCGCATCCTGGACAACAATGCGACGACGCGCGATATCGGCGATCTCGGGATGCTCGAGGGCAACCTGACCGCGTTCCGCAACTCGTACACCAAGCCGTACGGCATGATCCTCGTGACCGGGCCGACCGGATCGGGAAAGTCCACGACGCTCTACACGACCCTGCACGCCGTCTCCCGCCCGGAGATCAACGTCATCACGGTCGAGGACCCGGTCGAGTACCGCATGGCGGGCATCAACCAGGTGCAGGTGAACCCCAAGGCGGGTCTGACCTTCGCGAGCGCGCTGCGCAGCATCCTGCGCTCCGACCCCGACGTCGTGCTCCTCGGTGAGATCCGCGACCAGGAGACCGCCCAGATCGCGATCGAAGCCTCGCTCACGGGTCACCTCGTGCTGTCGACCCTGCACACGAACGACGCCCCCAGCTCGATCACGCGCCTCATCGAGATGGACATCGAGCCGTTCCTCGTCGGCTCGGCGCTCGACTGCGTCGTCGCCCAGCGCCTCGCGCGGCGCCTATGCGACCGCTGCAAGCAACTGCAGGAGTATGACCTCGCGCACCTCGACCACCTCGGCTTCGGCCGCCGCGAGGAGGAGACGAGCCCGCGGTTCTACCACGCCGTCGGCTGCTCGGCCTGCTCCGGCACCGGGTATCGCGGTCGCATGGCCATCCACGAGGTGATGACCGTGACGGAGGACATCGAGCGGCTCGCCGTCGCGCGCGCCTCGAGCGCCGAGATCATGAGGCTCGCCGTCTCGCAGGGCATGCTCACCCTCCGCCAGGACGGCTGGGCGAAGGTGCGCGCGGGGCTCACCTCGATCGAGGAGATCCTGCGCGTCGTCGCCTGAGCGGGCGCGGCGACACCACACACTGCCGGTACGCACCGGATCAACACGGGGGAGACAGCATGACGGAGGCCAACGGCTTCGGGGGAACGGGGGAGGGCGCCACGGCGCCGCGCAAGGTGTGGTCGGTGACCGACGAGTCCGCAGGGCCGATCACCGACCACACCGCTGCGCCGAGTGGCGAGCCGGTCGCGGGATTGAGCGCGCCCTTCGCGCCGCCCACCGCGGCGGCCGTGCACGCGATCCCGGACGTCGCGACAGGCACCCCGCACCTTCCACCGCCTCCGCCCGTCGGGCAGCAGCCGGTTGCCGCGCCGCCTCCCGTCAGCAGCCCGATGGCGTCGTCCGCCGCCCCGCCGGCTGCCGCGCCGCCGCTGCGCGGCCAGGGCATCGACGCCGCGCCTCCCGCCCAGGCCGCCTACGATGCGCCGCCGCCCGTCGCGGGTCTCGGCACGGCGATGCCGGGCATCCACCCTCTTCTTCTGCACGCGCTCGACGACCTCATCGCGCGCGGGGGCTCCGACCTGCACATTGCCGCGAACGCGCGGCCGATGGCGCGCATCGACGGCGAACTCACACCCGTCACGGGCGCGGAGATCTGGGACAAGGCCACGGTCGACGCCGTTCTGGGCAGCGTCATGAGCGATCGCCAGCGCGAGGCCTTCGACGAGCAGTGGGAGCTCGACTTCGCGATCAGCCCGCGTGGCGAGGATCGCTTCCGCACGAACTTCTACCGTGAGCGCGACTCCCTCGCCGGCGCCTTCCGCCTCATCCCCACCGAAATCAAGTCGCTCAAGCAGCTCGGTGTGCCCTCGGTCGTGGGGCGATTCGCCACCCTGCCGCGCGGCCTCGTGCTCGTCACGGGCCCGACCGGCTCGGGAAAGTCGACGACGCTCGCGGCCCTCATCGACCTCGTCAACAAGACGCGCGCTGAGCACATCGTGACGATCGAAGACCCGATCGAGTTTGTGCATGCCAATCAGCGCGCTCTCGTCAACCAGCGAGAGGTCGGCGCCGACACGCACTCCTTCGCCGACGCCCTCAAGCGCGTGCTGCGGCAGGACCCCGACGTCATCCTCATCGGCGAGCTACGCGACCTCGAGACCGTGTCGACGGCGCTCACGGCCGCCGAGACCGGCCACCTCGTCTTCGCGACGCTCCACACGCAGTCCGCGGCGCAGACGATCGACCGCATCATCGACGTCTTCCCTCCGCATCAGCAGGGCCAGGTGCGCTCGCAGCTCGCGCTCACGCTGCAGGGCGTCGTCTGCCAGACGCTGCTGCCCCGCGCGACCGGCAAGGGCCGCATCATCGCGACCGAGATCATGATGACGACGGGCGCGATCGCCAACCTCATCCGCGAGGGCAAGACCTACCAGATCACCTCGGCGCTGCAGGCGGGGCGCGAGGCCGGCATGCACACCATGGACCAGCACCTCGCCGATCTTGTGAACAGCCACATGGTGACCCATGAGGCCGCGCACGCGAAGATGCAGGACCCGGAGAACTTCAACCGCCTCGTCCACCGCCAGGCCGCACCCATGGGCGGTGGCGCTGCGAGCGCCATGGCCGCCTCGACCCCCAGGAGCTACTGATGGCGAGCGCCCTCACCTACGCGTACACCGGCCGCGATGCGAGCGGCAAGACCGTCAAGGGCCGGGTGGATGCTCCGAGCGAGACCTCGGTCGTCGCACGATTGCGCACCATGGGTATCGCACCCGTCTCGATCCAGCAGGTCGCGGCCGGCGCCGGCCTCAATCGCGACATCTCGCTGGGGGGACTCTTCGACAAGAAGATCACGCTCAAGGATCTCGCCGTCATGAGCCGACAGATGGCGACGATGATCAGTGCGGGTCTGCCGCTGCTCAAGGCCCTCACCATCCTGGCGGGGCAGTCGGAGAACCCCAAGCTCGCCGAGACCCTCGACGAGGTGCGGTCGGCGGTCGAGGAGGGCAGCACGTTCTCGGACAGCCTCGCGAAGCACCCCAAGGCCTTTCCCCCGATCTTCGTCAACCTCGTGCGCGCGGGCGAGGTCGGCGGCTTCCTCGAGACGTCGCTCGAGTCGGTCGCGAAGAACTTCGAGAAGGAGGTCGAGCTCAAGGCGACGATCAAGTCGGCCCTGACCTACCCCGTCGTCGTGCTCATCATGGCGGTGCTCGCCGTCGTCGGCATGATCGTGTTCATCGTGCCCGTCTTCGACGACCTCTTCAGCGACCTCGGGGGTACGCTCCCGCTGCCGACGCAGATCCTCGTGGTGATCTCAGAGAACATGGTGTGGATCGGGCCCGTGGCGATCGTGCTCGGCATCGCCGGTTCGATCTGGTGGCGCGCCAACCGGCGTACCCCCAAGTTCCGGTCCATCTACGAGCCGCTGCTGCTCAAGATGCCCGTCTTCGGCGACCTCTTCAAGAAGATCGCGATCGCGCGCTTCACGCGCAACTTCGGCATGATGATCGGCGCGGGCGTGCCCATCCTGCAGGCGCTCTCCATCATCGGCTCGACATCGGGCAACTGGCAGGTGGAGCAGGCGGTGAACTCCGTGCAGGACTCGGTGCGCCAGGGGCGCTCGATTGCGGGCCCACTCGCGGGCGAGCCCATCTTCCCGCCCATGGTGACGCAGATGATCTCGGTCGGGGAGGACTCGGGTGCGCTCGAGACCATGCTGGAGAAGATCGCCGACTTCTACGATGCCGAGGTGCAGACGACGACAGAGTCGCTCACCTCCCTCATCGAGCCCCTCATGATCGCCTTCCTCGGCGTCGTGCTCGGCGGCATGATCGTGGCGCTCTACCTGCCCATCTTCGAGATCTTCAACCAGGTCCAGTAGCGAGGTGCCCCCCCCGCACTGGGGTCGCCGAGATGCTTGATCACCCCCGTAGAGGGGATATGCACGGTGGGCCACATGAACCACCATTGCCTGTGGGGGGCCAGTTTCATGTTCCGTGGGGGGCCCACCTGTCAATCATCGTTTGATAGGAAAGGAAACGGACACATGTCCATCAACACCGCACTTGCTGCACAGCGCAAGCGCCTCGCCGAGAGCAAGGACGAGGGCTTCACCCTCATCGAGCTCCTCGTCGTGGTCATCATCATCGGCATCCTCGCCGCCATCGCCATCCCGGTGTTCCTGGGGCAGCAGACGGCAGCGCAGGAGGCTCGCTACGAGTCTGACCTCGCGACCGCCAAGGTCGCGTACGTCAGCTCGCTGGCCGACACCAGCGCGAGCCTCGCCGACTTCGGCTTCCCGACGGGCGCCGTCACCGTGGAGACCACGGGCAACACCTTCTGCCTCCAGCACACGGTCGACACGACCTGGATCGTCGACTCGACGACGGCCGCGCCGCGGTCGCTCGCGGGCGGCTGCCCGTAAGCAGTTGACGGGCGGCCCGATGGGCCGCCCCATCCACACCGTCGGGTGGGGCCCCTCTTCGGGGGTCCCACCCATACGGGTATCCGGACCGTTCCGAATACTGCTCGGAACAACGGCCGGGTCTGCACCATCGATGAGAGGGGGGTCTCATGAGCATCGAGCGCATCGCATCGCGACTGCGGGACGAGCGCGGTCTCGGACTGATCGAGATCGTCATCTCGATGTTCCTCATCTCGCTCATCGCGATCTCGTTCATCCCCGTCCTCATTTCAGGTCTCCGCGCCTCCGAGGCGAACTCGACGATCGCCACGGCCACGAGGCTCGTCGCGCAGGTCACCGACCGCGCGCTCGCCCAGGCCCCAGATACCTGTGCCGCTCTGCAGATCCTCGGCGGCACGACCACCGAGGTCGATGCCCAGGGCGTCACCATCGAGGTCGTCACGACTGTGCCCGATCTCGCGACGTGCGTCGAGCGCACGACGAGCCTCGTGCGCGTCGTTGCCCGCGACGCGGCCGACAACGGCGTTCTCGCCGAGTCGCGCACCCTGCTCTTCCTGCCCGGGACCTCCCCGTGAGCGTGTGCCGCCGGACTGACTCCGGCTTCACTCTGGTCGAACTCCTCATCAGCGCTGCCCTTATGTCGATCGTCATCGTCGTCGTCGGCGGGGTGCTCATCAGTTCGATGCGTGCGGACGAGACCGTGCGCACGGTCACCACGTCGACGACCGACGGCCAACTCGTCGCGAACGTGATCGATGCCGGCATGCGCAATTCGACTGCCGTCTCGGTCTCGACGGCGTCCGACGGCGTCTCGACGTTCGCGGTCGCCCGCGTCGTGCGCGCGAGCGGCGCCGAGTGCGTGGCCTGGTTCTACGACGCCGAGGTCGACACGATCTTCAGTCGCACGTCCTCCTCCGCGATCGTCTCGCCCACGCCCGGCTCCGTGGGCACGGGGTGGATACCGCTCAGCGCCGGCATCGTCCCGGATGCCGACTCGGCGGGCACGGAGTACCCTGTCTTCGCGGCCGAGGGTGCCCGCGGGCTCACTCTGCGGTACGCGCTCGAAGCCGGTGGCGGCCCCTCCTCGCTCTTCATCACCACGATCACGGGCCGCGCGCCCTCGACGAATGCGAGCCCTCAATGCTTCCCATGATGCGTACGCCGCTGCAGAGGCCGCTCCGCGACGATGACCGAGGCAATGTGATGATCGCCGTCATCGGGCTCATCGCCGTGACCTCGATCATCACGCTCACGATCTCGTCGGCGACCGTGCAGGCCGTGGGCTACACCTCCCTCACGCGCGCAGGAGTGCAGTCTCAGGCCGCCGCGGAGGCCGGTGCTGAGGCCATGCGCGCGGCTCTCGAGACCGACGCGTGCCCCTCCGACGGCGATCTCGACGCGACGTACGGAGACGTCGACGCGACCATCACGGGAGCGGCCGCCGCGCAGC
>Ga0316202_10000803_pt1 | contig 29194 bp, 28 predicted proteins | sample 3monrhotite_MG_FD_204934 | JGI IMG/M metagenome (GOLD analysis project Ga0316202, IMG submission 204934) | Microbial mat bacterial communities from mineral coupon in-situ incubated in ocean water Damariscotta River, Maine, United States -... | ecosystem: Environmental > Aquatic > Marine >...
TATACAATGAAATGCGACCGCACTTAAGTTTGGAAATGAAAACACCAAATCAAGTGCATAAAAAAGACCTGGAGCTTTCGCACCAAGTCTTTCATTAAAACCGTCAACCTATTTCAGGACGGGACAGTTTTATCTAACTTGCCTCTAATGCTTGTTTCTTTTTTTCTATACCTGAAAAAATTATTTTCATTTGCGTAATCGAAATAAGGTTACTAACCAACCAATAAAGTACTAAGCCCGATGGGAACCATGCCATAAATACAGAGAAAACTACTGGCATGTATTTCATTATTTTTTGTTGCATTGGATCTTGCACTGTAACAGGTTGCATTTTTTGCATTACAAACATGCTGATACCCATTAGTACTGGTAATACATAGTAAGGGTCCATTGCGGACAAATCTTGTATCCATAAGAAAAATGGTGCATGGCGTAATTCAATACTTTCTAAAAATACCCAATATAAAGCTAAGAAAATAGGCATTTGTAATAATAATGGAAAACAACCGCCTGCAGGATTAACTTTCTCTTTTTTATAAAGTGCCATAGTTGCTTGAGACATTTTCTGTCTATCATCACCAAAGCGCTCTTTTAATGCGGCCATTTTAGGTTGTAATTCACGCATTCTCGCCATTGAGGTATATTGAATTTTCGTTAGTGGGTACATACCACCTTTTACAATAAGAGTAATAACAATAATAGCTAAACCCCAGTTTCCAACCATTGAATATATTGTGGTTAATAACCAAAATAATGGTTTGCTAATCATAAACAAAAAGCCGTAATCGATGGTTAAATCTAATCCATCAGCAATTTTTGCCATTTCTTTTATATCTTTTGGGCCTAAATACAATACTGCTGATGTGGTTGCGCTATTATTTGCTGCTATTGTTAATGCTGGTTCTTTAAAACCAATAATAGCTTCCCCATTTTGGGTATAACTTGAATAAAGTTGATTACTACCGCTATCTTTTGGGATCCAAGAAGAAACAAAATAATGTTCGATCATTGCAATCCATCCACCTTTGGTACTGGTGTTTAATTTTTCATCTTCAAAATCACTAAATTTATATTTATTATATCGATCTTCTTCAGTCGCATAGGCGGCACCACGATAAGCTGATGTTGGCATCATGCCTGATTTTTTTGGAACATCAATTGTTTGCTTTAATTGACCATACAGTTGCACTGTTGCATTTTTAGCACTGTTATTATTGATAATATAATCTATTTTTACGCTATAACCGTTTCTTAAAAAGGTAAAACGTTTAGTTACAGATAAAGCATTTTGGTCTTGATAAATTAAATCAACAATAAGTTCTTGTTGATTTTCAGCCAATGTATATTGAATTTGTTTAGTTTTATAAATAGGGCGACCTGCAATAATTTGATCTAAGCCATTAGTACCAATTAAACCACTTTGCGCAATATAGGTAAAAGTACCGTTATGCATTAACGTAAAAGGAATGCCGTTGTTAAGTTGCGTGTTATATTTTAGTAATTTAGCTTCAACAACATCACCACCTTGAGTATTGATTTTTAATTCTAATACATCAGTTTTAACATCAATCATATGTGAAATGGTTGATGTTTTTATACTCTGTGGTGAATTTTGTTCGCTTGCTTGAGGAATAAAATCAGAATTATTAATAGATTTTTCAACACTAGGAGTTGATGTTACTTCTTGTCTTTTTGGCGCTTTATCTGACTGCCATTGATTAAACAGTAAATAACTTACCACTAATAATGCGATAAAAAGTAGACTGCGTTGAGATTCCATAATTTATTTACTTCTCTTTTTTGATTGAGGAACGGGATCTTCACCACCCGCATGTAGTGGGTGACATTTTAGTATACGTTTGCTTGCTAACCAACAACCTTTTATTACACCAAAGTTATTTATGGCTTCAATAGCATATTGTGAACATGTTGGATAAAAACGACAGTTATTTCCAAGCAATGGGCTTAGCCAATTTTGATAGCCTTTAATAAATGTAATTGCTATTTTTTTTGACGTTGAATTATTTTTAGCCATATCTTTTCTATTTGGAGGCTAATTGCCTGATTATCAAGTTGTTCAATACCTGATTTTGCCATAATTACCATATCAACAATAGGTAATTCATATTGATTTAAGCGAAAACTTTCTCTTACAAGACGTTTTATTCTATTTCTTTGTACCGCAAGTTTTATTCTTTTTTTCGCAATAGCAAAACCAATTCTATTATTTTTAATAGAATTATTAGCAACTAATACAGTAAAATGTTGAGAATGATAACGAGCAGGTTTAGAAAAAACCTTTTGGAAATGATCGGGAGTCAGCAAACGCGAATCCCGATTAAATTGATAAGTAACCATTTGGCTATCTTAAATACTTTTTCTCAATGAATAGAAAAAGCTTAAGCACTAAGCTTTGCACGACCTTTTGCACGACGACGAGCTATTACAGCACGTCCGTTTTTAGTTGCCATGCGTGCACGGAAACCATGGTTACGCTTACGCTTTAAAGTACTTGGTTGAAATGTTCTTTTCATTACGCTAATCCGTCGGTTAATGTTGCCCTGGCAAACCGCCGTAAAGAGCACACTGAATAAAATTTGAGGCCGAATTCTATAGCGACTACGTGCTTTTGTCAATATAAAATATAACAGTTTACTTAAAAGATCTTTTGATAATTTTTTTGATCAAACATGTTTTAAATAAATATCCACAGTTTTATAACATTTTAGTTAATTACTTTCAATAAAGACATATTTTATTATTAATAATCAATTAATTATTGATAAAAAAAGCAACGCTATATTTTTATTTTTAAAACTAAATTATGATATAAAACAATGTGTTTTGTTTTTTTTACCTTAAAATGAGACTTATTTCAAAAGTCAATATTGCACTTGTGGATAACTATAGAGATAATGGTGTTATTATTATAAAAATTATTTTTACTTTATCTTTTTATAATTCTCTGCAGCCTTTCATATTTATTGATGTATGTAGAGTTTTATTTTCTCATTAGAATATTTCTAAGGGGAAGCGTATTATATTAGTAAGAAAATATGAGGGAGTTGTGAGTGGAGCATTCAGTTTGGCAGCGTTGTTTATCTGTCCTCCAAGAAGAATTACCAGCACAGCAATTTAGCATGTGGATTCGCCCACTTCAGTGTGTTGTTGAAGATAACATTATGACGCTCTATGCACCTAACAGGTTTGTGCTTGATTGGGTTAGAGAAAAATATGTTAATAAAATTAATGAATTAATATCTTTACACGATGTTAATGAACCCCCATTGTTACGATTCGACGTTGGCACTAAATCTAGTACTAATACTACTACTGCAGTATTAAGTAATAATGAAGTTAAAAATAATTTAACTAATAAAACAAACAAAAATGTAGACCCTCATTTACCAAAAACTACCAATGTTAGGCTTAATTATACTTTTGATAATTTTGTTGAAGGTAAATCTAATCAATTAGCCCGCGCTGCTGCTTCACAAGTTGCTGATAACCCTGGGGCAGCTTACAACCCTCTATTTATATACGGTGGAACAGGTTTAGGAAAAACACATTTACTACATGCGGTTGGAAATGCAATTTTATTAAATAATCCCAATGCAAAAATTGCTTATATGCATTCAGAACGTTTTGTTCAAGATATGGTAAGAGCACTACAAAACAATGCAATTGAAAAATTTAAGCAATATTATCGAAGTGTTGATGCATTATTAATTGATGATATTCAATTTTTTGCAAAAAAAGAACGTACTCAAGAAGAATTTTTTCACACTTTTAATGCGTTGTTAGAAGGTAATCAACAAATTATTCTTACTAGTGATCGTTATCCTAAAGAAATAGATGGTGTTGAAGATCGGTTAAAATCTCGCTTTGGGTGGGGTTTAACCATTGCAATAGACCCCCCTGAATTAGAAACACGCGTTGCGATATTAAAACGCAAAGCCGAAGAACATCATGTTAATTTAGCAGATGAAGTTGCATTTTTTATTGCTAAGCGTTTACGTTCAAATGTTCGAGAGTTAGAAGGCGCATTAAATCGTGTTATTGCCAATGCTAATTTTACTGGCAGGGCTATTACTATTGATTTTGTTCGTGAAGCTTTACGAGATTTATTAGCATTACAAGATAAGTTAGTCACCATAGATAATATACAGCGTACCGTTGCAGAATATTATAGAATTAAAGTATCTGATTTACTTTCTAAACGACGAAGTCGATCTGTTGCTAGACCTAGGCAGCTTGCAATGGCATTATCTAAAGAATTAACTAATCATAGTTTACCAGAAATAGGTAATGCTTTTGGTGGTCGCGATCACACAACTGTATTACACGCTTGTCGTAAGGTAGTTGCATTACGTGAAGAAAATAGCGATATTAAATCTGATTATACAAACTTAATAAGAACACTATCCTCATAAATTATAAGAGTAAAATGGGTTAACATATAATGAAATTTTCACTTGATAGAGAATCTCTACTCAAACCATTATTATTGGTTTCTGGCGCCGTTGAACGTAAAAGTACTTTACCTATTCTTGGCAATGTTTTATTAGAAATATCAAATAGTTTACTTACTTTAACCGCGACAGATTTAGAACTTGAAATGGTTGCTTATGCTAACGTCGATAATCAAGGTAGTGAAGGTAAAATTACAGTACCTGCGCGTAAGTTACTTGATATTTGTAAAAGTTTACCTGAAGGCTCTATGCTAACCTTCAATTATGCAGACGATATAATTAAAATAAGTACGGGTCGTAGTAAATATTCTTTAGCAACATTATCAGCAGACGATTTTCCTAATATTGAAGAATGGAAGGGTGACGTAGAATTTAAACTTTTAAAGTCTAATTTCTTACAACTAATTGAAAGTACACACTTTTCTATGGCTAATCAAGATGTTCGCTATTATTTAAATGGGATGTCTATAGAGACTGAAGGCACAGAAATTAGATCTGTTGCAACGGATGGTCATCGATTAGCTATTTGTAAAATATCCAATGAATCTCTTACATTACCTGTTCGTCAAGTTATTGTTCCAAGAAAGGGGATTTTAGAAATTATTCGTTTACTTGATCCTGTTGATGAAGAAGTGCAGATTTATTTGGGCTCTAATCATATTCGTATAATTGATGCGAATTTTTCTTTTACGAGTAAGTTGGTTGATGGTCGATTTCCTGATTATCGTCGAGTATTGCCTCGCAACGGTGATAAAGTTCTTGAAGCAGATAAAGAAGAGTTACGACAAGTTTTATCTCGTGCTTCAATATTATCAAATGAAAAATTTAAAGGTGTTCGTCTAAATTTTTCTAATAATGAATTGAAGATTACAGCAAATAATCCTGAGCAGGAAGAAGCTGAAGAAATTATAGAAATTGATTTTCCTTATGAAGAATTAGAAATAGGTTTTAATGTTAGTTATGTTCTTGATGTTTTACATGCAATAAAAGATCAAAAAGTTAAGTTTACTTTAGCTGATGCACAAAGCAGTGTAGTAATTGAAGGTGGTGACACTGGTGAAGCACTTTATGTTGTTATGCCTATGCGACTTTAATATTACTTTTTAATGAGCGTACAACAATTATCAGTATTTAATTTTAGAAATTTAAATAATAGTAAAATTGAATTCCATCCAAACTTAAACCTTATAACCGGTGATAACGGTAGTGGTAAAAGTAGTATTTTAGAGGCTATTTTTTTTATTAGTCATGGAAAGTCTTTTAGAACGTCTAAAACAGAAAATATTGCTAATCATGATTTTTCAAAGTTCATAATTAATATTAAAAATAATTTAGATAAAAGTTTAGGTATAGCAAAAGATCATAATACCCATCAACTTGATATTAGAGTTGATGGTGTAAGACAAAATAAACTTTCTGAACTTGCAAAAAATATAGCTGTTCAAATTATTACACCTGAAAGTTTTAAACTTTTTTTTGGTGGGCCAAAGGAAAGGAGGCGTTTTATTGATTTAGGATTGTTTCACGTGAAACATGATTTTTCTATAAAATGGAAAAAATTTAGTAAAATATTAAAACAACGTAATGCGTGTTTACGCAGTAAAGCAAGTTCGCAAGAATTAATATTTTGGACAAATAGTTTTATAGAATATTCAGAAATTATAGCGTTAGACAGATTACATTATGTAGAAGCATTAAGAACAGAGTTACAAGTTTGGGTAGAATTATTATTGCCAAACTTCAAAAATAAAATTGAATTAGATTATTCTCAAGGATGGTCTAAAAAAAAATCTCTACAAGAAGTGATAAATGAAAGTAAGGATAAAGAATATTTATATGGATATAGTACCGTAGGTGCACATAAATTTGATATTAAATTTACGTTAAATAAACAGCCCCTAGATGCGGTTATATCTAGAGGACAGCAAAAGTTGTTTTTATTGGCATTAACTTTAGCTCAATCAAAATTGATAGAGAGAGTTATGCTAGTAAAACCAATTTTATTGATAGATGATATTGGCGCAGAATTAGATATTAATTCGCGTAAAGCATTAGCATCAGCACTTGATTCGCTATCATGTCAAGTAATTGTAACCGCAATTAATAAAATTGATTTAGAACCTTTAATGGTGAAATCAACACTAGAAAACAAAGATAATTATAAAATGTTTCACGTGAAACATGGTGAAATTTCAATAGAGCGCAAATAGGCAAAGCTATGACAGAAGCTAAAAAAGAAGAAAACAGTTACGATTCAGCAAGTATCAAAGTATTAAAAGGGCTAGATGCAGTACGTAAAAGACCTGGTATGTATATCGGTGATACTGATGATGGTACCGGATTACATCATATGGTATTTGAGGTTTTAGATAACTCTATCGATGAAGCGTTAGCTGGCCATTGTAATGATATAGAAGTAAAAATTCATTTAGATGGTTCAGTTTCGGTTAAAGATGATGGTAGAGGTATTCCAACTGCTATTCATCCTGAAGAAGGTATATCAGCAGCTGAAGTTATTATGACAGTACTTCATGCTGGAGGTAAATTTGGCGGTGAAGATTCTGGCTATAAAGTATCAGGTGGATTACATGGTGTTGGTATTTCTGTTGTAAATGCACTAAGTGAAAAGTTGCAATTAACTATTCGTCGAGAAGGAAAGTTGCATGAGCAATTTTATAGTATTGGTGAAGCACTAGAGCCATTAAAGGTTATTGGAGATACTGAACAAACAGGTACCGAAGTTCGTTTTTGGCCTAGCAGTGTTATTTTTACTGATACATTATTTCATTATGATCTACTGGTTAAACGTATTCGAGAATTATCGTTTTTGAATTCAGGGGTATCAATTAAATTAAGTGATGAACGTGAAGATGGACGAGAAGATCATTTTCATTATGATGGTGGAATACAAGCTTTCGTTGATTATTTAAATACCAATAAAACACCTGTAAATGAAGAAATATTTTATTTTGATTTAGAAAGAGAAGATGGCATTGTTGTTGAAGTTGCAATGCAATGGAATGACGGTTTTCAAGAAAATATTCATTGTTTTACAAATAACATTCCTCAACGTGACGGTGGTACACATTTAAGTGGATTCAGAACTGCTTTAACTAGAACGTTAAATAGTTATATGGTTAAAGAAGGTCTTAATAAAACTAAGAAAGGTGGAAATACTGAAACTAGTGCATCTGGTGATGATGCACGTGAAGGTTTAACCGCTGTTATATCAGTAAAAGTACCAGATCCTAAATTTTCATCACAAACTAAAGATAAGCTAGTTTCATCTGAAGTTAAAACTGCCGTTGAACAAGCAATGGGTGAAAAACTTGGTGAATATTTATTAGAAAAGCCAGCCGTTGCTCGTACTATCATTATGAAAATAGTTGATGCGGCAAGAGCGCGTGAAGCTGCAAGAAAAGCAAGAGAAATGACACGTCGCAAAGGGGCATTAGATATTGCAGGTTTACCTGGGAAATTAGCTGATTGCCAAGAAAAAGATCCCGCTCTTTCTGAATTATATATTGTGGAAGGGGACTCTGCTGGTGGTAGTGCTAAGCAGGGTCGTAACCGAAAAAATCAAGCTATATTGCCACTTAAAGGTAAAATTCTAAATGTAGAAAAAGCACGTTTTGATAAAATGATTTCATCACAAGAAGTAGGAACATTAATAACAGCTTTAGGTTGTGGTATTGGTCGTGATGAATATGATCCAGAAAAACTTCGTTATCATAGCATTATTATAATGACGGATGCGGATGTCGATGGTTCTCATATACGTACTTTATTATTAACATTTTTTTATCGCCAAATGCCTGAAATAATGGAACGAGGTTATATCTATATTGCACAGCCACCATTATATAAAGTAAAAAAAGGTAAGCAAGAACGTTACATAAAAGATGACGACGGTCTTACTGAATATTTAACTACTTTAGCATTAGATGGTGCAGAGATTCATGTGAATGATTCTGCTCCTGCTATTTCTGGTTTAGCATTGGAGCAGTTAGTACATCAATATCGTAGTGTAATGGAAACAATCAAACGAATTTCGCGTCAACTACCAAGTGAAGTATTAACAGCAATGGTTTATGGCAAAGTTCTTACTGATAATGATTTAAAATCAGCTGATAAGGTAAAATATTGGGCTGAAAATTTATTAGAAATAGTTGAAGATGAAGTGGGTACAGGTGCTATTTACTCTGTAGATATTTTAGCGAACAAGGAACGAGATATATATTATCCTAAGTTTAATATTCGTCAACACGGCATTGAAAAAACTTATGATTGTGGGTATGAAATGCTAAATTCATCTGAATTTAAATCTATTATTAAATTGAATGAAACAATAAATGGTTTGATTGAAGAGTCTGGTTTTGTAAAACGAGGTGAAAAGGTTGTTCCAGTCACAAGTTTTGAAGAAGCTTTAAATTGGTTTATGGCTGAATCAAAACGAGGCCAATACATTCAACGCTATAAAGGATTAGGGGAAATGAACCCTAGTCAATTATGGGAAACAACCATGGATCCTGAAACCCGTAGAATGCTTCAAGTTACTATTGAAGATGCTATTGCTGCCGATCAATTATTTACCACTTTAATGGGTGATCATGTTGAGCCACGTCGTAAATTTATAGATGATAATGCACTGAAAGTTTCAAATTTAGATGTTTAACTTTAAAATCAAATACTTACAAGTTAATTAATTATATAGCCCGGTCATCAAATCGGGCTTTTTCATAAAAACTGTTTAACGAATTAACCTTAACTAAAAGTGATTTTGTAAAATAGCTTAATAAAAAACAATAAATTAACGGCAAAGCGTTGGTATAAAAGGCGTACAGCGCTATAATGTTGCGTTCTAAGTTTAACCATTAAATTTTGAATCAACATTCCTTTAAACACAGATAATAAATAAGAGTTACATGAGTACGTTTAACATAAAAACATTTCAAGGGCTGATCCTCAAATTACAGGATTATTGGGCACGACAAGGTTGTGCGATAGTACAACCACTTGATTTGGAAGTAGGTGCTGGCACTTTTCATCCAATGACATTTTTACGATCTATTGGTCCAGAACCTATGAGCAGTGCTTATGTTCAACCGTGTCGACGTCCTACTGATGGTCGTTATGGTGAAAATCCTAATCGCTTACAGCATTATTATCAGTTTCAGGTAATGTTAAAACCTTCACCAATAAATATTCAAGAACTATATCTCGATTCACTAAAAGAGCTTGGTGTTGATCCTCTAGTACATGATATTCGCTTTGTTGAAGATAACTGGGAATCTCCAACACTAGGGGCGTGGGGTTTAGGTTGGGAAATTTGGTTAGATGGTATGGAAGTAAGCCAATTTACCTATTTTCAACAAGTTGGTGGTTTAGAATGTAATCCTGTTCCAGGTGAAATCACATATGGTCTAGAAAGGCTTGCTATGTATATTCAAAATGTTGACAGCATTTATGATCTGGTTTGGACAGATGGCCCGATGGGTAAAGTATTGTATGGTGATGTTTTTCATCAAAATGAAGTTGAACAATCAACGTATAATTTTGAACATGCTGATGTTGATGCATTATTTAAACAATTTGATCAATGTGAAAAAGACAGTGAGAAATTAATTGCTGCTGGCTTGCCGCTACCAGCTTACGAACAAGTAATTAAAGCATCTCATGCTTTTAATTTGCTTGATGCTCGCCATGCTATTTCTGTTACCGAAAGACAGCGTTATATATTACGTGTTAGAGCTTTATCTAAAGCGTGCGCTGAAGCGTATTATCAAGCACGTGAAAAATTAGGATTTCCATTATGTGGAAATGGTGCTGATAATGCCAAAGAAATTTCGGGGGATAAATGATGACAACAGAAACGTTATTAATTGAATTAGGTACAGAAGAGTTACCGCCGAAATCACTACAAACATTAGCCATTACTTTTTATCAGCAAATTAAAGATCAATTAGAAAAAGCAGAATTAAGTTTTACTGATATTACTTGGTTTGCAACACCTCGTCGTTTAGCTGTTAGTGTTAGTAATTTAATTGCTTGTCAAACGGATAAGATTGTTGAAAAACGTGGTCCAGCAATTAATGTCGCTTTTGATGCGGAAGGTAATGCTAGTAAAGCCGCCCAAGGTTGGGCTAGATCAAATGGTATTAGTGTAGAACAAGCCGAACGTTTAGTTACCGATAAAGGTGAATGGCTACTTTATAAAGCGAAACAACAAGGTAAAACGGTTGCGGATTTAATTCCTACTATGGTGAATAATGCTTTGGCAAAATTACCTATTCCAAAACCAATGCGTTGGGGGAATAGTCGTACGCAGTTTATTCGGCCTGTACACACTTTAACTTTATTATATGGTAGTGAAGTACTTAATGGTGAAAGTTTAGGTGTTAGCGCTAGTAATGTAGTCACGGGTCACCGGTTTCATAGTTCAGGCTTAGTAGCAATAAAGCATGCTGATGATTATCAAGAAGCCTTAGCACAAGCACATGTCATTGTTGATTTTAATAAGCGGAAAGAATTAATTCGTGAACAAATAGCAAGATCAGCAAAAGAAATTAATGCTGATGCCTTGGTTGATGAAGACTTATTGGAAGAAGTGACAGGACTAGTTGAGTGGCCAGTTGCATTAGTGGGAACCTTTGACGAAGCTTTTTTACAAGTACCGTCAGAGCCGTTAATTTATTCGATGAAAGATCATCAAAAATATTTCCCTGTATTAAGTAAGTCTGGTGATTTACTTAATAAATTTATTTTTATTAGTAACATTGAAAGTAAAGATCCGCAGCAAGTTATTTTTGGCAATGAAAAAGTTATTCGTCCTCGTTTAGCTGATGCTGAATTTTTCTTTAAAACAGATAAAAAACAAACATTAGCTTCGCGCTTAACGAGTTTAGAGTCGGTATTATTTCAAAAACAATTGGGTACATTGGCTGAAAAATCGCAACGGATAGCAAAATTAAGCGAAAATATAGCTAAAAAATTGCATCTAAATACTGAACATGCACATCGTGCAGGCTTATTGAGTAAAACTGACTTAATGAGTGACATGGTACTCGAATTTCCACAGGTTCAAGGTACTATGGGGAAATATTACGCACAAAACGATGGGGAGCATAAAGATGTTGCCAATGCATTAGAAGAGCAATATCGTCCACGTTATGCAGGAGATAATTTACCAGAAGGCTTAATTGGTTGTGCGGTTGCTATAGCTGATAAAATTGATTCATTGGTTGGTATTTTTGGTATTAATCAAGCACCTAAAGGTGACAAAGATCCATTTGCACTTCGTCGAGCAGCGATTGGTTTAATTAGAATTATTGTAGAAAAAGCACTTGATTTAGATATTGCGAAATTAATCGAGCAGGGCATTAGTGCTTATGGTGGTGTATTAACAAATGATAATACGAAAAATGATGTTATTGATTTTGTGATGGGACGCTTTACTGCTTACTACCAAGAAAAAGGTATCGCTATTGATGTTATTCAAGCGGTATTGGCTAAAAAGCCAACGGAACCTTTAGATTTTGATCAACGCATTAAAGCAGTAAGTTATTTTAAAAAATTGCCTGAAGCTTTAGCGTTGGCTGCTGCCAATAAACGTGTTGGCAATATTTTGGTGAAGTTTGATGGTGAGCTATTAAGCGAGTTTAATCTAGGTTTAGCAATTGAAGTTGAAGAAAAGCATTTAGCAAGTGTATTTACAGAGTTAATGACAAAAGTTACACCATTACAATTAGATAAAAATTATCAAGCTGCGCTATCAACATTAGCGTTATTAAAAGCACCCATCGATGCTTTTTTCGATAATGTCATGGTTATGAGTGACGACAAAGCAGTAAAAATTAATCGCTTAACGCTGTTGAATAACATACGTAATAGTTTTTATAATATTGCAGATATTTCTGTTTTACAGTAAATAGATCTGTTTAAAAAAGTAATCACTTTTTCAATTCTTCTTTTTTATAAGAAATTGAAAAGGTGATTTTTTTATTTGCGAAGTCACTAATTCATGTTCCATAAAGCGGCAAAAGCTTGGAATGTCTCGAGTGGTGGAAGGATCATCAGCTATTACAAATAATGTTTCACCCACCGCTATTTTACGAATAGTTAACCTTAGCATCATCACTGGCTCCGGACAGCGTAGTCCTAATGTATCAAGGTGATGATCGGGGTTTTGAAAAGAATCTTCAATCATTGTTTTTATTTAAGGTGTAAATTATTTTCAGTAGTTTACTGAATCAGAAGATAAGTTTACAGTGTAGTTTGCTATTATAAAAATATATTAAGGAAGAGAGTCTGGGAAGTTTTTATTTTGTCGAAAACACACATATTATTCTTTTGTTTATTTATACTAACTAGCTCAACAAAATTATTAGCAAATAATCAGCTAAGAAAAATTTTTATCTCTGCAGAAAAGCAAGTGTGGCAGCCTGATTCTGCTTCTTATAAAAAATTATACGGCCAACTTAATGAATATTCTTTACAACCTTATTTAGATCAAAAACGTTTATTACATAATGTAAAGTTAAAAAACGCCTTTGAAATTAATGAATTTTTAATTAAATATAAAAACACTCCATTAGATTGGCCATTAAGAAAAAAATGGCTAAAATATTTAGCCATTAAACAACATAAAAAATTATTTCTGAGTAATTACCTTCCAAATAATAATGTGAAATTAACATGTCTTTACTATCGTTTTCAATTGGATAGTGGTATATCGAAAAATATAATATTACCTAAAGTTACAAAGCTATGGTTAATAGGTGAATCACAACCCAAAGAGTGTGATCCGCTTTTTAAGCAATGGGAAAAAGGAGGGTATAGAACAGAAGGTGTTGTTTGGCAACGAGTTAAGCTAGCCGCTAATGGCGGTAAACATACGTTAATTCCCTATTTAACTAAATTCTTACCTAAAGAGTTACAATACTATGCAAAATTGTGGCATAAAGTTAGGCGTGATCCCGATTACATCCGCCATTTAAATAAGTTTCCAAAGAAATCTGCAAAGTCATCGGAAATATTAACTTATGGTTTAAAACGTTTAATTTGGCGTAATCCTAAAAAGGCACTAATAGTTTATAAAAAAGCGATTAAGATATATAGCTTTTCTAAAAAACAGCAGCAAAATATAATTCAAAAATTTGCCCAAGCCTTGGCGAGTAAAAAACATAGTGATGCGCGTTATTGGTTAGATAAGATCGATAATGAAGAGCTTACAGATAACTTGGTTCAATGGCAGTTAGTTGATGTTTTAAAAGTACAAAATTGGCATGTAATTAAGAAAAAGCTGCAATCTATGCCCGTTAAGTACCATCAAAAATTGCAATGGAAGTATTGGTATGCACGAAGTTTATTGGCAACCAATGAAATACAATTAGCAAACAAACTATTGATTGATTTGGCAAAAAAACGTCATTATTATGGCTTCTTATCCGCAAGTTATCTCAATAAAAATATAGATATACAAGATAAACCTTTAATATTTAGTGAAGAACAAAAAAAGGTGGTTTTGCAATATCCTGCAGCAAAACGCGCATTTGAGTTATTTTATTTACATCGTTTTCAGCAAGCAAGACGAGAATGGCATTATTGGTTAAGTCAGTTATCATCACAAAATAAGTTAGTCGCTGCTAAAGTGGCATATGAAAAAGGTTGGTATGACCGTTCTATTTTTACATTAGCAGAAGAGGGATATTTAGATGATGTAACTTTACGTTTTCCACAAGCGTATAATCAAGAAATAAACTTCTTTGCGAAGAACAATAAAATATCACCAAGTTGGGCATTTGCTATTGCTCGTCGTGAAAGCTCGTTTATGAGTGATGCTTATTCAGATGCAGGAGCTTATGGTTTAATGCAAATTTTACCTAGTACGGCTAAATTCTTATTGCGAAATAAAAAAACGTCACACCATTATTTATTTAATGTGAAAAATAATATTAAATTGGGTACTAAATATCTGCGTCAATTATTATCTAAGCAAAAGAATAATTTTGTATTAGCAACAGCTTCTTATAATGCGGGGCCTTATCGGGTTAAGGCATGGTTAAAAAAACAAAAAAGCATACCTGCAGATATTTGGATTGAAAGTATTCCTTATAAAGAAACGCGTGATTATGTTAAAAGTGTTTTAGCGTACCAACAAATTTATCAATCTCGTAATGAAAAGCATGAATCACTATTTGATCAAGTTATCACCATGAAAATTGGTGGGTAATTTACTTAAAGCATGGTTATACTTAACAATTAAAAATTAACTATCAAAAATTTTTTTAAATAAAAGAGCATAATAAAATGACTGATTTAGCAAGTAACTACCCAACACATATTACTCAGTTACAGCAAAGAACTAAACAAGTATTAAAAAGGGAAAATTTAGACGGTTTAGTTATACATTCAGGACAAGAAATTAAAGTGTTTCTTGATGATTACGGCTACCCATTTAAAGCAAATCCGCATTTTAAAGCATGGTTACCTTTAACCAATATTACTAATTCTTGGTTGTTGGTAAATGGTGAAGATAAACCAACGCTTATTTATTATCAACCTGTTGATTTTTGGCATAAAGTAACATCGTTAACCGAAAGTTACTGGAATGAATTTTTCACGATTAAAATTTTGAAAATCGCTAGTGAAGTAGAAAAACTATTACCTTACGATAAAAAAGGGTTTGCCTATATCGGTGAGCATATAGAGGTAGCAAAAGCATTAGGATTTACTAATGTAAATCCTGAACCAGTATTAAGCTATTTACATTTTCATCGGGCTTATAAAACGCCTTATGAACAAATTTGTATGCGTAAATCTAATGTTTTAGCGGTTAAAGGTCATCAAGCTGCGCATGCAGCATTTTTATCAGGAATGAGTGAATTTAATATTCAGCAAAGTTACTTGAAAGCTCTTGAGTATTCTGAAAATGAAACACCTTACGGTAATATTGTTGCGTTAAATGAAAATGCCTCTATATTACATTACACCGCATTAGAAAAAGAAACTCCCTGCGATCTTCGAACTTTTTTAATTGATGCCGGTGCTAATTTTCATGGTTATGCTGCAGATATCACCAGAACTTATGCGTTTAAACAAAACAAATTTGCAGAGTTAATTACTCGTATGGATCAGTTACAACAAAACGCAGTGGCTGGTTTGCGTCCAGGTAAATGTTATGTGGATTTACATATTGAAACGTATCGTGAAATTGGACAGGTTTTACAGGAATTTGGTTTGATTAATGTTGATGCTGATACTGCCGTAGAGTCTGGTATTATTTCAACATTTTTCCCTCATGGGTTAGGTCATCACTTAGGTTTACAGACGCATGATGTTGGTGGTTTTATGGCAGATGAGCGCGGTACTCATATTAATCCCCCCACAGAACATGCCTTTTTAAGAGCATCAAGACTTATTGAAGCAAATCAAGTTTTTACTATAGAGCCAGGGTTGTATTTTATTGATTCCTTATTAACACAGTTAAAAGAATCAAAATATGCAGACATGATTCATTGGCAAAATGTTGATGCTATGCGACCTTTTGGAGGTATCCGCATAGAAGATAATATTATTGTTCATCAAGATAAAAATGAGAATATGACGCGAGATGCAGGATTAAAATAATAACAGAGCGTAATGTTTGAAGGGCTGGTCTTTACTAATATAAAATGATGTGGCATGTAAATGAATAGGAAGCCTTACATAATAGCGGCAAGTAGTGTTATTGATGAAACCATTGTGACTCGCAGTCGTTTTATCTGTTATCTTGCTCCGTGCGATAATAATGTGAAAGTTAAAGGTTTTATTGCAGAAATTAAATTACTGCATCCACATGCAAGTCATTATTGTTATGCTTTTTTAATAGGTTCACCAGAAAATAGCCAAGGTTATGGTTTTTCGGATGATGGAGAACCTAGTGGTACAGCAGGTAAGCCAATGTTGGCTGTATTACAAGGCAACAATGTTGGAGAATTATGTGCGGTAGTTGTCCGTTATTTTGGTGGTACAAAGTTAGGTACAGGTGGTTTGCAACGAGCATATGGAGCTAGTGTCCGCCAAGCTTTGTCTTTACTTAAAACCACAATTAAAATACCTATGGTATACAAATCGTTAGCGTGTCAATATACACAAGTAAATGATGTTATGCATTTACTTGAGTTGCGAAATTGTATTATTAAAGAGCAAAAATTTACCGATAATGTGGAATTGATACTTGCTATTCCAGATGAACAAGAATCACTACTGCAAAAACAATTATTAGACTTGTCAGCAGGTAAAATAATATTAAAAAGCAATCAATGTAATTAATAGTTACATAATAAGACCTAAATTCTCGAGAAAAAAATAACGTGCAATATAAAAATATAATTAGAATTTTAGGTCTGTTAGTAACTCTACTTAGTGTCACTATGTTACCGCCAGCTATAGTATCATTGATTTTTCGAGATGGAGCAGGTGTCGCATTTTTACTTTCTTTTTTGTGGTGTTTAATATCAGGCTTATTGTTTTGGTATCCTAATCGTCATGAAAAAGGTGAATTGCGGGCGCGTGAAGGTTTTTTAATTGTTGTATTATTTTGGGTAGTATTAGGCGGGTTTTCAGCTATTCCATTCACCTTATTAGATCATCCTAATATTTCTTTTACTGACGCGGTATTTGAATCTTTTTCAGGCTTAACTACAACGGGCGCAACTATTTTAAGTAGTATCGACGCTTTACCACATGCTGTTTTATATTATCGTCAGCAGTTGCAGTGGATTGGCGGTATGGGAATTATTGTTTTAGCCGTTGCTGTTTTACCCATGTTGGGAATTGGTGGTATGCAATTATATCGGGCAGAAACACCAGGGCCGGTAAAAGATTCCAAAATGACCCCGCGTATTGCTGATACGGCTAAACATCTTTGGTATATTTATTTAGGTTTGACCATTATTTGTGCTTGCGCATATTGGTTAGCTGGAATGTCGGTGTTTGATGCGATATGCCACTCATTTTCATCAATATCTAATGGTGGTTTTTCAACGCACGACGCTAGTATTGGTTATTTTGATAGCCAACTTATTAATTATATTTGTGCATTCTTTTGCTTGATGGGGGCAATGAATTTTTCTCTTCATTATACCGCAGTACATCATAAATCTTTAAAAAACTATTTTGCCGATGCAGAGTTTCGAGGGTTTGTGGTTATTCAAAGCTTTTTAGCGATAAGTTGTTTTATTGTCTTGTGGTTATTTAATGTTTACGATTCAGTTGACCAATCATTAAACCAAGCCGTATTACAAACGGTTTCTTTTAGTACTTCCGCTGGTTTTGCTTCAGCTGACTTTTCACACTGGCCATTATTTTTACCTATTTTCTTAATATTCTCTAGTTTTATTGGTAGTTGTGCAGGCTCTACTGGTGGTGGTTTAAAGGTAGTAAGAGTTCTGCTGTTATATTTGCAAGGTATGCGTGAAGTCGACCGTTTGATTCATCCAAAGGCCGTATTTATGGTTAAATTGGGGCATAAAGCGGTGCCAGATCGTGTAGTACAAGCGGTATGGGGATTTTTCGCTGCTTATACCATGGTCTTTGTGGTGTGTATGCTGCTGCTATTAGCTTCGGGTGTGGATAATATTACCGCTTTTACTTCCGTTGCTGCTTGCATTAATAATCTTGGCCCGGGTTTAGGTGAGGTGTCATCAAGCTTTGCTGGAATAAATAGCTTTAGTAAGTGGGTACTAACTGTCGCTATGTTGGCCGGACGTTTAGAAATATTTACTTTATTAGTACTGTTTACTCCAGCATTTTGGCGTTCTTAATGTCCTTGATTTAATGGTTATTAAAAATAAATAGCATCCACATGAAAAAGTTTTTCTACGTTTGATATATAACGCTTATTTACTAAAAATAAAATAACGTGATCTTCTTCCATTATTATCGTGTTTGAATGTGCAATTACTACTGTATCTCCACGTACAATTGCACCTATGGTTGTGCCAGGAGGTAATTTTAACGATTTTATTTCTCGACCCACTACTTTTGAAGAATTCTCATCACCTTTGGCGATAATCTCTATTGCTTCAGCAGCACCGCGACGTAAACTATAAACATTATCAATAGAACCACGACGAACATGAGTTAATAGCGCGGAAACCGTTGCTTGTTGTGGTGAAATAGCAATATCAATATCGCTACTGTCAATTAGGTCGATGTATGCACTACGTTGAATTAGCACCATGGTTTTACGTACACCTAAACGCTTAGCGAGTAGTGATGACATGATGTTTGCTTCGTCATCGTTAGTAACCGCAATAAAAACATCAAATTGATCAATGTGTTCTTCGATTAATAATTCTTGATCGGATGAGTCACCAACAAAAACTACAGTGTTTTTAAGCTCTGAGGCTAACATTTCAGCACGTATAGGGGAATGCTCAATTAATTTAACTTGGTGTTTCTTTTCTAAAGCTCGGGCCAAACCTGAACCAATATTACCACCACCGGCAATCATAATACGTTTGTAAGGTGCTTCTAATTTTTGTAATTCATTCATAACTGCACGAATATGTTCGCTAGCAGCAATAAAAAATATTTCATCATCGGCTTCAATAACCGTTGTTCCTAATGGACGAATAGGACGACCATTACGATAAATAGCCGCAACACGTGTATCGGCATTAGGAATGTGTTCTTTTATGGTAGATAGTGCATGCCCCACCAATAAGCCCCCATAATAGGCTTTTACCGCGACTAAACTTACTTTTCCATTGGCAAACTCAAGGACTTGTAGTGCGCCAGGATAATCAATTAACCGAGCAATATCTCGAGTAACTAATTGCTCTGGAGCAATAACATGATCAACGGGAATATCTTGGTTATGAAAGAGTTGGTCACGATATTTTAGAATGTGGTTAGAGCGAATACGGGCAATTTTTGTAGGCGTATGAAATAAAGAATAAGCAATTTGGCAAGCGATCATATTAGTAGAATCGTCATTGGTTACCGCGATAATCATATCAGCATCTTCAGCACCAGCTTTTGCTAATATATCTGGGTGAGAACCGTGACCTGTTATCACTTGTAAATCCATTCTATCTTGAAGCTCTTGCAAAACCTCGGTATTAGTATCAATTAATGTAATATCATTAAGTTCGCCAACCATGTTTTCGGCGAGTGTTCCACCCACCTGACCCGCACCAATAATTATTATTTTCATTACTTTTCTTTTATTAAGTATAAGCTTATTGCTAGTTTAGATGCCAAAACAAGTTCAACATGACGGATTAATATAAAATTTGTTACCTTAAGGAAGCGCAGTATTTATATTTTTTGTAATTTAGCATAATAAAACCCATCCATACCTTTTTCATTCGGTAATATTTGCCAACCAATATTGGTTGATGCTGATTGATTTTTTTGTGCTATTTCAAGTAAGTTAGCATCATTGTTACCTTTTAAAAAACGCGTTATTTGTTCGTTATTCTCTTCAGGTAAAATGCTACAAGTGGCATAAACTAAAATACCGCCTGGTTTTAATAATGCCCAGATACTTTTTAGTATTTGTTGTTGTAATTCAGTTAGTGTCGCAATGTCGCTGGCTTTTCGCAACCATTTAATATCAGGATGGCGACGAATAACGCCTGTGCCAGAGCAAGGTGCATCTAATAAAATACCATCATAAAGCTTTTTATCCCACCATTCTTGAGGAGAGGAGGCATCGCCCGTGATAACGTTGGCATTTAAATTTAGGCGATTTAAGTTTTCTTTTACGCGAACTAAACGTTGTTGTGCAATATCAATAGCGGTCATTTGCGCAATGTCTGGTGAGCGCTCCAGTATATGACAGGTTTTACCACCAGGAGCCGCGCAACAATCTAGAACGTTATCACCTGCTTGACTATTTAAAATAAAGGCAGCTTGTTGGGCTGCACCATCTTGTATAGAAACCCATCCCAGTGCAAAACCAGGTAAACTAGTGACATCTTGGGCTTTGGTTAATTGAATAGCACCAGAATATTCATCAACCAAGGCTACATCTATTTCTACTTGCTTAAGTAGTAGCAAGTATTGCTCAGTAGTATGATGTTGTAGGTTTACGCGGAGCCACATCGGTGGTTTTTCTTGATTGGCAGTTAAAACGTGTTGCCATTTATCAGGGTAAGCTTTTTGAATTTTTTTAATAAACCAACTGGGATGATTATATTTTATTGCGTCAGGTAATGTTTCTGTTTGCTTTGCTTCTACGTTTGTTTGTTGGCGTTGAAAATTTCTTAATACAGCATTAATTAAGCCCTTAAGGCTTTTGTTTTTTAAGGTTTGTGCAGCAGCTACAGTTTCGCCAACGGTAGCGTGATCTGGTATACGGGTATATTTAAATTGATATATACCCACTAAAATTAAAAAGTGAAATAAGCGTTGTTTACCGGTAAGTGGTTTGTCCATCAATTGACGGACATCATGCTCAAGTTCAGGTAAATAACGTAATACCCCATAACACAGCTCTTGCAATAAGCCTTTATCTTTAGGAGAAACTTTTACTAATTGTTTAGGAAGTTCTTCGCCAAGGCTTTTGCCGTGATCAACAACAGAAAAAGTACATTGGGCAGCAAGCGCGCGAATATTAACCGTCATTTTTTTCCTTTAAACTACTTGTCGTACCATTAATGTTGTTACCCACTTTAAACCATTCGGCTCTACTATTTAAAATATCACTAACAGGAAGTGCTTTTTTACCGGGTAGTTGTAGTATTTCAAGCGCTAAACAACCATGACTTGTGACAACAACAATGGCATTTTTATCTACCTTAACAATAATGCCCTCTGCTTGAGTACTACTCTTGTGAATAACTTTTGCTTGTAATACTCGAATGCGATGTTCTTTTGTTTTTCCTGAATTAGCGTTTATTTCAGTGAAGGTGAATTGACTTACTGGCCATGGAATATAAGCGCGAATTTTACGATGTAAACTAGAGGCAGATAATTGCCAGTTAAGTTCAGCTTCACTTTTATCAAGTTTATGAGCATATGTTGCCAAAGTGGAGTTTTGAGGCTCGCGCGGGTAATTTTTTTTTGTCATTAAAGCTAAAGTATCAAGTAAAGCGTTTGGTCCTAATTGCGCTAATTTTTCATATAGACTGGTGCTGGTGTCTTGCTCTGTAATGTCACAATGTGCTGTTAAAATCATGTCTCCCGTATCTAAACCTTTATCCATTTGCATAATGGTAACACCTGTTTGGTTATCTCCAGCTTCAAGTGAACGTTGAATTGGAGCAGCACCTCGCCATTTGGGTAACAGTGAACCATGCACATTAATGCAACCTAATCGTGGCGTAGTTAAAATCACTTCAGGTAACAATAAACCGTAAGCTACAACGATCATTATATCGGCTTGATACAAGGCTAATTTTTGTTGATCGCACTGTTCTTTAAAGTTAATCGGTTGTTCAACAGTTAAGCCATGTTGTATGGCTAGCTCTTTAGTAGCGCAAGCTTGAATTTTTTTCCCTCGTCCGGCGGGTTTATCTGGCGGGCAATAAACTGCCAAAACATTATGTGGTGATTTAATTAATGCGGCTAAATGCTGTGCAGCAAAGTCAGGTGTGCCAGCAAAAATAATGTTTAAAGGTGTAGCTAAAGGTGCGTGTGACAAAAGTGTTTCCTTGTTAGTCTTTCTCTAAACGAGCTTCTTTTTCAAGTTTTATTTTTATGCGTTGTCGTTTTAATGGTGACAAGTAGTCAACAAATAATACACCAGCAAGGTGATCTAATTCGTGTTGAATACAAATCGCTAATAATTCTTCACCGTCTAAAGAAAATTCTTTACCGTTACGATCTAAGGCTTTTACAGTAACAGTGCTATGGCGATCAACTTTTGCATAGCAACCGGGCACTGACAAACAACCTTCTTCATTAATTACCATTTCTTCACCTTTTTTAGTGATTTCAGGGTTAATTAATACAATGGGCTTATTACCATCCTCAGAGACATCGATAACAACAATGCGTTGATGAATATCAACCTGCGTTGCTGCTAATCCAACCCCTTTCTCTTGGTACATGGTGTCGAGCATGTTATCGACAATCAAACGAATATCGTTGTTTACTTCGGCTACATTAATAGCTTTAGTTCGTAATCTTTCATCAGGAAAGCGTAAAACAGTTAAAATGGTCATAATTTAGTTAAAAAAATTAGCGATTATTGAATTAGAATGTTATGTTCAATTTTAGCCATTAAAGAATACCAATACAATTAAATCAGTATATTATTAATTTAGTGAGTTGCTCCTAAGAATAAAAAAAGCATAACACTAATTGCTTTATAGAACGGATTGCATAGCATGTTAAAAAAAATTCTACTCTCAATTATTTGTGTGATTTTACCGTTAAGCTCTGTCCTTGCAGACCAGTTAACATTACAAAATAACGCACCTAAATCTTATGTGGTTAAAAAAGGGGATACCCTTTGGGATATATCCACAGTTTTTTTAAAACAGCCATGGTTATGGCCTAAGTTATGGCGATTAAATCCTGAAATAAACAATCCACATTTAATTTATCCCGGTGATGAGCTTCGTTTAGTTTATGATGAACAAGGGCAACCTATGCTTGTAAAAGGCAAGCCTGAACTTAAATGGTCGCCAAAAGTTCGTAAAAAACTAAAAGAACAATCACCAGTAAGTATTGTGTCGTTAAGTGAAATTGCTCCTTATATACGTTATGAAAATTTATTTAGCCAACAACAGATCGACGATTTACCCTATGTGTTAGGAAGTAGTGAAGGGAAAAAATCGAGTTTAGATAGCTTTAAACTCTATATAAGCTCAGATCTCGTGGTTGGCAAGGCATACGGTATTTATTATAAAGGTGACAAAATAATTGATCCGAAAAGCCAAGAGTTAATTGGTTATTACGCTAAATTTGTTGGTACAGGTAAAGCAATAAAGACAGGAGATATGGCCAATAAAGTTCCAGCGACACTTTATGTTGATAGTGTAAAACAAGAAGTTCGTTCAGGTGCGCTAGTAATGCCGGTGAATGATGGACAGTTATTACCTTCCTATTACACTATGCAATCAGCTGATCCAAGTATTAGCGGCGAAATTATTAAATCTGCATCGGGTAATAGAGAATTTGCTAAATTTGATGTTGTTATGATTAACAAAGGCCAGCAAGACAATATTAGGTTGGGTGATATTTTGACTATAAATCGTCAAAGTCCTAGTATTGTAGAATCACCGGATGGACCTGTATACACTAAAGATGCATCACGGTGGAATCGTTTTGCCAACAGTGAGGACTCAGATTATAAAATGCCGACAGAAGCTATTGGTAATCTTATGATTTTTAAAACGTATGAAAAAGTGAGTATGGCACTTATTTTAGCAACACAAAAACCTGTTAGGTTACAAGATACGGTAACTGCACCACTTTAATTTTATGTCTTAGGGAAAAGACTAAATGAATAGAACCAAAACGGAATGTTGGTTAGCATTAAAATTAGTACAACGACTCGCTATTCATAAAAAGCTCTTATTAGTTGAAACTTTCGGCTTGCAAGGGCTTTTTTCACAAACGCACGAAAAATTACTAAGTTGTGGTTTATCAATAAAACAAAGCCAACAATTACATTCGCCAAACTGGCAAAATATTTCGAATATTATTTCTCAAGCTCAACAATGTGAGTGTGAAATTTTAACGTTTGAACAAGATAACTACCCACAATTACTTAAAGAAATTTTTGATCCGCCGTTAGTGCTTTTTACAAAAGGAAATCAACGTTTATTAACAAAACAACAATTAGCTATTGTTGGTAGTCGTGCTGCCACCTTTCCCGCGCTTGATTTTACTAAAAATATTGCCCGCCAACTTGCACAACAAAATATTATTATAACTAGTGGTTTAGCATTAGGTATTGATGCAGCCGCGCATACTGGTGCGTTAACTGTTGCTGAAAGTACTATAGCTGTTGTGGCAACAGGTTTAGATAGTGTGTATCCATCACGACATCGACAATTAGCCAAAGAGATACTTGCTAAAAAAGGCTTGATTATTAGTGAGTTTTTACCTGGGACCGTAGCAAAGCCTGGCCACTTTCCTCGTCGTAATCGTTTAATTAGTGGCTTAAGCCTTGGTGTATTAGTCGTTGAGGCTGAAATTAAAAGTGGTTCATTAATTACGGCTCGTTGTGCTTTAGAGCAAAATAGAGAAGTTTTTGCTGTACCGGGATCGGTGAATAATCCTAAAAGTAAAGGTTGCCATTGGTTAATTAAACAAGGGGCTAAATTGATTGAAGGATCGGCCGATATAATTAATGAGCTAAGTTTATGTGTACCATCTTGTCCTATAGATGAAATTAATGACAAAAAAAGTCAACAAATTTGTCAACAAGACTTGTTTATCGACCCATTGTTAGCTAGTGTTGGTTATGAGGCTACTGCCGTAGATATAGTGGTTTCTCGATGTAAACTTTCCATAGAGGAAGTCTTAACTCGACTAACAATACTTGAGCTTAAAGGTTTGGTGTCTGCGGTACCAGGCGGATATCTTAAATTAAAATAGGGGGTGATATGTTTGACATTTTAATGTACCTATTTGAAAATTATATACATTCAGAGGCTGAAATCATGGTTGACCATGATATTTTAACTGATGAATTATCACGGGCTGGTTTTCACCAAGATGAAATTTATAAAGCGTTAAATTGGATTGAAAAGCTTGCTGCTTTACAAAAATGTGAAACGTATCAATATATTACGCGGGTTCCAGGAAAATCTGTCCGTGTTTATACTCAGGAAGAAAATGATCGCTTAGACACTGAATGCCGAGGTTTTCTATTATTCTTAGAACAAGTAAATGTACTCGATTTTGCTACACGTGAAATGGTGATCGATCGAGTAATGGAACTTGAAACAAAAGAGTTTTGTTTAGATGATATGAAATGGGTGGTGTTAATGGTTTTATTTAATGTTCCTGGCCGAGAAAATGCCTATTCTCAAATGGAAGATTTAATATTTGATGAGCAAGAAGGCCCGTTACATTAATCTCTTATTTATATGAATAATTAACGCGCTATAATTACCTTACTAAATTATGGCATAATACCCAGCAATATTTTGCTGGGTATTTTCTATTAATAAAACCATTATGTCTAACTCTGATCAACCTTTATTCTCTCGTCATGAGCATGCTTTAGAAAAATGTGAATTACCGTGTCCAGAATGCGGTGGTGAACTCATAATTAAACATGGTAAATCCGGTACTTTTTTAGGTTGTGCTACTTATCCGCAATGTCAATATACACAACAAATACATGAACACGAACGTGTTGATGACAAGATACTTGTTGGTAGTGAATGTCCTTTATGTCAAAATTCTTTAGCCGTTAAGCAAGGACGTTATGGAATGTTTATCGGTTGTACTAATTATCCAGAATGTCATTATATTGATGAACAACAAATTAAAGATGCAGGTGTGTCTTGTCCTCAGTGTTTACAAAAAAAAACAAAAAAAATGGGTGAATTACTTGAAAAAATCAGCCGTTATGGCAAAGTTTTTTATGCTTGTGATCAATACCCTAAGTGCAAATATATTGTTAATTACCCTCCTGTAGCGCAAGTTTGCCCTAAATGTCATTGGCCAATTTTAGTTAAACGCACAATGGCAAGTGGCGAAATGCTTGTTTGCCCTGAAAAAACATGTAATTACAAAGCTCCTATTTGAGAATAATTTTATTTAACTTACTACTAAAGAGAAACAATTATGTCATCTACATTTGTGGCCATTTTAATGGGTTCTGATTCTGATTTACCAGTAATGCAATCAACCCTTGCTGTATTAAAGCAATTTAATATTCATTATGAAGTACGAGTACGCTCAGCTCATCGCACGCCTGATGCAGCTAAAGCATATGTTAAAGATGCTGAATCAAGGGGTTGTAAAGTATTTATTTGTGCTGCAGGTTTAGCTGCACATTTAGCCGGAGCTGTTGCCGGTATGACAACTCGTCCTGTTATTGGTGTTCCTGTAGATTGTGGGCCACTACAAGGGCATGACGCACTACTTTCAACTGTAATGATGCCGGGTGGGATCCCGGTTGCCACGGTTGCTATTGGTAAGGCTGGTGCAAAAAATGCTGGTTATTTAGCGGCACAAATTTTAGCGGTAGCTGATGATACTATTGCTGAAAAAGTACAAGCTGAACGAGTTGCTAACGCTAAAGCGTTATTAGCTAAAGATGAAGCTTTACAAGCAAAATTAAGTTAGGAATATAATAATCGTATGTTAGATAAAGCCTCATTAGCAGTATTTAATGATGTTTTTCATCAAGGAGGTTTAATTGCTTATCCAACTGAAGCTGTTTTTGGCTTAGGTTGTGATCCTAATAGTCAACAGGCGATAGAGCGCCTATTGAAATTAAAGCAACGTTCTGCTGATAAAGGCTTTATTTTAATCGCATCAAATTTTTCTCAATTACAGCCTTATATTGATGAATCGGTTATTGCTAGCGACAAACATCAAGCGATGTTGGCTCGTTGGCCTAGCGCTATTACCCAAATTGTTCCTGCTAAAAAAGAGGTGTCTTCATTATTAACGGGAAAATTTAATAGCTTGGCTGTACGTATCAGCGCTCATCCTGATGTGGTTGAGCTTTGTAATAGTATCAATAATGCGATAATTTCTACTAGTGCTAATATATCAGGTCAGCACACTTTAAAAACTTGGCAGCAAGTTGAACAGCAATTTGGTACGCAAATAGATTATTTAGTTAAAGAAAAAACGTTAGGGTTTTCTCAACCGTCAATGATTATAGATGCTATTAGTGGCAAGGTATTAAGAAAATGAACAGTATTAATTCAAATATACCTGATATAAATCAGGTTATGGTGTTTTTAAAATCATTACAGGATGAGATTTGTATAGGGTTAGCAAAAGCGGATGGAGAAAAAAATTTCACAGAAGATAATTGGCAACGTGAACAGGGTGGAGGTGGTCGCACTCGTGTTTTAACGGACGGTGCTGTTTTTGAACAAGCAGGGGTTAATTTTTCTCACGTTTTTGGTGAAAAAATGCCAGCTTCGGCGACAGCACACCGACCTGAGCTTGAAGGGCGTACTTTTCAAGCATGTGGTGTTTCTTTAGTTATTCATCCCAAAAACCCTTATATACCAACAACCCACGCTAATGTACGTTTTTTTATTGCTGAAAAAGCTGGTTGTGATCCTGTTTGGTGGTTTGGTGGTGGTTTTGATTTAACCCCTTTTTACCCTTTTGATGATGATATCAAGCATTGGCATCAAATTGCAGCAGACTTATGTCAGCCTTTTGGCGAAAGTGTTTATAAAGACCATAAAGAGTGGTGTGATAAATATTTTTATTTAAAGCACCGAGATGAAACTCGCGGTGTTGGCGGTTTATTTTTTGATGATCTCAATCAATGGGGTTTTGAAAAAAGCTTTGCTTATATGCAAGCGGTAGGCAATAACTTTTTACCTGCTTATGTGCCAATTATTACAAAACGAAAAAAAACTAAGTATGGTGAGCAAGAACGAAACTTTCAACTATATAGGCGAGGTCGCTATGTTGAATTTAATTTAGTTTATGACCGCGGTACTTTATTTGGCTTGCAAACAGGTGGACGCACAGAGTCTATATTAATGTCAATGCCGCCATTAGCTCGCTGGCAATATAACTTTCAAGCAGAAGAAAACTCGAACGAAGCGCTTTTACAACATTATTTAAAGCCACAAGATTGGCTATAAATTGATGTATGTCAATTTTATTATCAGAAAGGTTTTAATGTTGCAATAAATTGAGCTAAATCAAGTTTTTCTTTTAAGCAATCATTAGAATACCCACAAATTATTAAAGGGTATGTTTTATGAAAACTAACAAAAGAACGAATGTAAAAAAAAGCATTGTAGCAATTGCATTGCTATGTGGTTTATCAATTCCAGCATTAGCTAATCAGGCGGGCGACATTGTTGTACGTGGAGGGTTAACTAATGTAACGCCAGATAACGGTAAATCTGCAATTATGTTGGCTGGTGCAGATTCAACGATGACATTAACCGTAGATAACAATACACAGTTAGGACTTAACTTTGTTTACTTCTACAATAATAATTTAGCAGTAGAAGTGTTAGCTGCCACACCATTTACTCACAATGTCTTTATACAAGATAAGAATTCAGTTTTAGGTGTTGATGGAGCCAAGCTTGGTGAAGTAACTCAGCTACCACCAACGATTAGCGCATTATATTATTTTAATACAGACTCAGCTTTTAAAGCTTATGTTGGTGCGGGATTAAATTATACGATCTTTTTTAATGAAAAATTTGCACAAGCGCCGAAAGATTTAGGGCTAGGTAACTTGAAATTAGATGGTTCTTTTGGTTATTCAGTGCAAGTTGGTGCCGATTACGAAATCGATAAAAATTGGTCTGTTAATGTTTCTGCCCGTTATATAGATATTAATACAGATGCCACTTTTTCTGTAGGCGGTGATAATATTGGTAAGGCAAGTATTAGTGTTGATCCTATGGTGTACTCACTTATGGTCGGCTATAAATTTTAATAGTATAGCAAACCATCTCAATATGAAGTTTGGCTATATACACTGTCCCGTCCTGAAATAGGTTGACGGTTTTAATGAAAGACTTGGTGCGAAAGCTCCAGGTCTTTTTTATGCACTTGATTTGGTGTTTTCATTTCCAAACTTAAGTGCGGTCGCATTTCAT
>Ga0316202_10000805_pt1 | contig 29177 bp, 28 predicted proteins | sample 3monrhotite_MG_FD_204934 | JGI IMG/M metagenome (GOLD analysis project Ga0316202, IMG submission 204934) | Microbial mat bacterial communities from mineral coupon in-situ incubated in ocean water Damariscotta River, Maine, United States -... | ecosystem: Environmental > Aquatic > Marine >...
GGCTAGTGTACTGTCGTTGATTTACGGGCACTCGTTGGGGGATTTTTTGTATCATACTAGGCTGATAAATAGCATAAAGGTTACTCTCACCGAGGCGTTGATTCACTGCGCTGCACCGGAATGAGGTTTTAATCTTAGTCGAAGTTGTTCGGTAGCAACTGTTATAGTAAGTCAATTGCAAGGAGTATAGGGCCAGTTTCAATGTATTTGTAGCGCACCATTACTACTTCAAAAATAATATCCTTTTCCCCGACCTTGATATTTTTTTGGTTCGCAGCAGGATGCGGGTATGGATATAGTTTTTCTACAATTTTATTAGAACTTATGCAGTTGGAGCAAACAATGTTTGAAAATAAGAAAATAGTGGTCGTGGGTGGAAGCTCTGGCATTGGATATGCAGTGGCGCAAAAAGTTTTGAATGCAGGCGCTCAAGTCGTTATCGCTTCCCGCTCTAGTGAAAGGCTTAATGCAGCTGCAAAACAACTAGATAAGCGAATCCAAACAGAAGTGGTCGATGCATCGGATGAGCAATCCGTCACAAATTTTTTTCATCGTGTCGGGAGCTTCGATCATTTGGCGGTAACAATTAAACCTCAGTTACCGTCTGGGCGATTCCTCGAAAACAATATGGATGCAGCTATCGCCGCCTTCGATGCAAAATTCTGGGGGCAATATAGGTTAGCAAAACATGCTGTTCAATATGTCCGGAAAAATGGCTCGATCACTTTTACATCAGGCATCGCTTCTCGCCGTGGTTATCTCGGTTACTCGGCTGTTAGCGCCATGAATTCAGCAACTGAGGCACTTTCTAAAGCAATTGCTCTTGAGCTTGCACCAATTCGGGTAAATACGGTTTGCCCGGGTTTCGTGGATACTGAACCACCGACTTCCGGTCGTGCTCAACATGTCAAGGTGCTGTCGCCAACTTTGCCTCTTAATCGCCTTGGCATTGCAAGTGAAATTGCTGACGCTTACCTGTATCTGTTTGCTAATTTCTACTCCACAGGCACAGTGGTTGTTGTTGATGGGGGTGCAACATGCTGAAAAAAGAATCTAATGACCTAAGGTCAGTTCGCGTAGATACATGTTATCCATTGTTCTGTGTTTTGGTGGTGAGGTTTTTTCAAGCAGTTGGTCTCAGCTTAGTCAGCTGAGTCCGGTAATAGCTTTTGCCATAAATTCAACACAGGGGCGATATTGATGGTGCCCGGCTCGACGCGACAAAGTGCTTGGTTGTTTAAACGTATTTGGTGTTGCAAGCGGCGCAAGTTTCGGTAAATGTCACGTACGGAATCGCAGCTATTCTGTTCGATTAAATTGCATTGTGCCGCCACGGTTAATAAGGCGATATTGCCGCTGTTTTTGGTGAGTTCGGGATAGGTGTGGGCATGCGCAAGTACCAGAAACTGCACCATGAATTCAATGTCTACCATGCCACCGCTGTCGTGCTTGATGTCGAATAGCTCGCTGGTGTTCGGGTGTCCATCGTGCATTTTTTGGCGCATATTGATAACCTCGTGGCGTAGCGCGGGAACGTCGCGTGTTTGACGTAATACAACATTGCGGATCTCGTCAAACTGTTTGCCTACATTGGCATCGCCTGCACAGAAACTTGCACGCGTAAGTGCTTGATGCTCCCAGACCCATGCTTGATTTTTTTGGTAATCCGCAAAAGCAGCGATGCTGCTGACCAATAATCCGCTTGCGCCATTGGGACGCAAACGCAAATCGGTTTCGTATAAACGCCCTGCGGAGGTGTAACTGCTTAATACGCTGTTAATGCGTTGCGCTAACCTGGCGTAGTTTTCTCCAGCATCACTGTGCTCGTCGTCGAATAAGAAAATAAGGTCAAGATCGGAGTCGTAACCTAGTTCTCTCCCCCCTTGTTTGCCGTAGGCGATAATGGCAAATTGAGCGACTTCCCGATGTTTTTTGCGTGCGTCTCCCCAGCACAACTGGAGCACATGGTGCAGGATGAGATCGGCAAGGTTGCTGAGGTGGTCGCTTAATGTTTCTAAAGGCAATAGACCTTGCAGATCCATCGCCAGTAATTGGAAGGTTTGCGCTTGTTTGAAGTGTCTTAAAGCATCCATTTGGAGTTCAAGATCACCTTCATGCTCATGTAATTTTGCGCCGAGAGCGGTGTCCAGTTGCTTCCAGTCAGGCGCACGGTAAATCTCTCTTGCATCCAGCAATTCGTCGAGCAGGCTGGGGTGCATGGATAGGTAATTGCAAGCCCATTCGCTCGCGGCAGCAAAGCGTACTAAGCGTTCAAGGGCTTGGGGGTGTTCGATCATAAAGGCTAAATAGGTGCTGCGACGGCTGATGTGATCTAAGAGTTTTAATAGACGCGGTAGTGCTAAATCTGGATGTTCTGATTTTTGGCAGTGGCTAATCAGTTGCGGAATGATTTTGTCGATGCGTGTGTGGCTGAGTTCTGGTAGTTGCTTGTAACGACTACTGTTACGTAACTGTACAAGTTGCTCCGCCAGTATGTCGGCAGTGCTGAAACCGAGTTCGCTGAGTGCTTGAGTCAATGAGGTAGTATCTAGGTGTTCATTCCATAGTGGGCTAGTAAGCGCTTCATCTTGTCGGGTCGTAAATATCTGGTTGAAGTGATGGTTGACATGGGTGCGATGCACGTCGAGCGAGGCGAGTAGGGTTGCATAGTCCTCGTATCCCATGCCAATGGCAATCAACTTGCGGTTTGCTTCATCGCTAGGCATGTCTTGGGTTTGTTGATCGTCCAAATACTGCAAACGATGCTCTAGATTGCGTAAAAAAATATAGGCTTCAGCTAATTCTTGCACCGTCTGTTGATCCAGCTGCCCTATTCTTTCTAGTAAATGTAGAACAACTTGCGTGGGGCGAATCCGCAGCTCAGCATCTCTGCCGCCTCTTATGAGTTGAAAGACCTGTGCGATGAATTCAATTTCGCGAATTCCGCCGGGGCCGAGTTTGATGTTGTTGGCGCGGTCGCGGCGCGCAACTTCCTGACGAATTTGCGCATGTAGTTTACGCATCGAGTCGAATGCACCGTAATCTAGATATTTACGAAATATAAATGGTCGGGCTAATTCCATTAACTCATTCGCGCTTGCTGAATTTTCTGGTGCGACGACGCGCGCTTTGATCCAAGCATAGCGCTCCCATTCGCGCCCTTGACTCACTAGGTATTCTTCTAATGCAGCAAAGCTCACCACTAGCGCACCGCTGTCACCATAGGGGCGTAAACGCATATCGACTCGGAATACATAGCCGTGAGCCGTCAATTCGTGGATTAGATTGATGAGCTTGCGGCCTACGCGGCTGAAAAACTCATGATTGCTTATGGGCCTTGCGCCGTTAGTTTCGCCGTCTTCCGCGTATGCAAAAATCAAATCAATATCCGAGGATACGTTCAGCTCGCCTCCACCTAGCTTGCCCATGCCAATGACGAGTAGTTCTTGCACTGTTCCTGTTTCGTCACCAATGGGCTGGCCGTATTGCTCGATTAAAATCTGTGTGGCGATGCGTAAAGCATGTTGTACAGATAGTTCGGCTAAGGCGCTGATGCTTTGCATGACCTCATTGAGATCAGCCAGTCCGCCCAAATCGCGGCTCAGAATTTTAAGCATAACGCGCTTACGCAGGTCACGTAGCGCTTTAGATAGCTCGTCCTCGTTGCTGTAGGGCATTGCTTCTAGCCAACATTTAATCTCTGAAGCAGAGCATGGGCTTGCAAAATTTTCTTGTAGCCAAGTTTGTAAATGTGGCTCTGCCTCTAATAGCCGGCTTAAATAGCGGCTACAGTGTTTGGCATGCTGAAGCAAAGAGTTGAAATCTGTCTGGATAACCGTATTCATGGTGTATTGGTTCAGGGTAAAATGAAGGCCATTAATCGGTGCATTATAAATCCCTCATGTCTTACCTACGGAAAATCTACTTTAGTTCATTTCGAACCTTGGCCAGATGCTGAAAAAAAAGCAAGCCTTCATTATTTCCGTGCATAAAAAATTAGGCCGATTTTTACTCCTATTAGCCGTAATGACGGGTATCGTTGCTGCACTTTCATTTTCGGCTTTGCGATTTTGGATATTGCCCGACATTGAAAAATATCACAATGACGTTACTCAATTGGCCAGTCGTGCCTTAGGTTTACCTGTGGTGATTGGCAAAATTGAGGCTGACTGGCAAGGTATCCGTCCCCACCTTCTTTTTTCAGATGTTCGCCTGTTGGATCCACAGGGCGGTAATGCCTTGGTTTTGAAACGAGTCGATAACGTCGTTTCTTGGATGACATTGTTGACAGGGGAGTTGCGCCTTCATCGTCTCGAAATAGATTCTCCAGACCTGCTAGTTCGCCGCGATAAGCAAGGGTATGTGCACGTTGCGGGTTTGCAATTAGCGGAGTCGTCTGGTGATGGCAAGCTTTCGGATTGGTTGTTGCATCAATCCAGCCTGATCGTGAAAGATGGGCGTATTAGCTGGCAAGATGATTTGTACGACAGACCTTTATTGGTGCTGAGTCATGCGCAGTTTTATTTGAAAAACAGCGGACGAAATCATGATTTTGAGTTGAGCATTACGCCTCCCAGTCATCTATCTGCCCCTGTAACAGTACGTGGAGATATGAAGGGGAAAAGTTTCTCTGAGCGGCGGGGATGGAGTGGTGAAATGTTTGCACAGCTGGATGCTGCGGATATCTCTGCGTGGTCGCCATGGATTACTTTGCCTGAAGTGCTTAGGCATGCTCAAGGGGGCTTACGCGCATGGATAGATGTGGCGGCGGGTCAGTTTAGCAACGTAAATGTGGATTTGAAATTGACCGCAGTGCAGAGTCGTTTGGGGGCGGATTTGCCAGCATTGAATCTGGTTGAACTGCAAGGGCGAATAGGGGCGCGCATTCTAGACCGCGGTTTTGAAATTTCGACGCAGCAACTGTATTTGCAGATGTTGGATGGCATTAAATTACGCCCAACTGACTTTTCTTTGCGTTTGTTAGGTAAAGAAGGTAGTCGCTTTTCCGCAGGAGAAATAACGGCAAACGCAATTAATTTTAGTGATCTTACCGCGCTGGCTGAGTACATACCTTTAGGCCAAGAGTTTAAGCAAAAGTTGGCTGATTACGCGCCACGCGGGCATGTTTCAGACTTGCATGCGAAGTGGAATGGGGAAAATAAAAAACATGTGCAATTTGATATTAATGCGCGTTTTGACGGTTTATCTCTGCATCAAGTAGAGGCCTTTCCAGGCATTGAGAATCTAAGTGGACGAGTGAACGGAAATGACAATAGCGGTTTGCTATCTTTGAACTCGCCTGGCATACAACTGAATGCCCCGCAGCTTTTTTTGGGGCCTCTGAGCTTCGATACTTTCGTTGCTCAGGCTAGCTGGCAGCGCATGGCGGTTGGCTGGGATGTAAAGCTGAATAATTTTTCTGCATCTAATGCCGATGTGGACGGTACGGCATATGGTAGTTATCAGACCGACGAGCAGGGCCCAGGCATTGCCGACATAAGCTTGAATTTGACGCGCGCCTCTGTTTCTCAGGTGCCACGCTATCTGCCCAAAAATTTGCTGGGTAATAAAACGATGGCTTGGTTGCAGACCGGTTTGCAAGCGGGTGAGGCAGATGAGGCGCATTTGCATTTGCGCGGGAATTTGAATGATTTTCCTTTTCCGGGAAATAAAAAAGGCTTGTTTAAGGTTGAGGCAAAAGCTAAAGGCGTAGTCATTGATTACGCCAAGCACTGGCCTCGAGTTGAAGATGCGGAGGCAAGCTTATTAATTGAAGGGCATCATCTGCAAGTTGATTCTACATCTGCGAAGCTGGCGGGCGCGAGCGCGCAGCGGGTCACTGTGAGCATCCCTGACCTTTTGAGTGCAGAGCCTGTGGTACAAATTCTCGGTGAGGCAAGTGATCAAACAAGGAAAATATTGAACTTTGTTAAACGCAGCCCAGTATCTGGATATGTAAATGGTTTCACTGATGAAGCAAGGGCGAGCGGAAAGGGTAAGCTGGATTTGCAACTCGATATTCCTTTAGGTGAGTCACCCATTAAGCTGCAAGGGAGTTATCATTTTTTCAATAATCACATTAGTTTTGGTGAACTCATTCCTTTAGCTCGACGGCTTACAGGTGATCTTGCATTTACGGAGTCAAGCTTGCAAACAAAAAACATTCGTGCTCAGATATTGGGCGGCCCAGCAAAAATTACTGCCTACACTGAAGCGGACGGAGCCTTAAAAGTAAATATGCTAGGCAATGCCAATATGGATGTATGGCACAGAGTCAATCATGAGCCAATGCTTCAGTCATTAACAGGCTCTGCAAAATGGACGGCGGAAGTTTCGGCACAGGGCAAGCAGTTCGCGGTAGTGGTAAGTTCGGATTTGCTGGGAATTGACTCTCGTTTGCCTGTGCCTCTGTCTAAAGATAAGGGTAAAGCTATTCCTGTTAAATACGAATTGAGGAGCGCTAGTGATTCACAAGATGTGACCTGGTTAAGATATGGGAATTTGCTCAGTGCTCGCATATTACGTAGCGAAGATGAGAATGGCACACGTTTTATTAAGCGCGCTTATGTGAATTTTGGTCCGGCGCGCCGCATGATTGATAGAGACGGGATTTGGATTGGAGGTGTTCTGCCTGAGCTAGAGCTAGAGGGTTGGACTGGAATTCCAGAAGTGTTTTCAGGCAAGAACTATACTCGTCCTCAGATCGATGGTATGGATATGAGTATAAGCAAGCTTACAGGATATGGCAGTGCGGTTGCGGGGGTGAGTATCCACGCACGCAACCGCAAAGGCATAATCAAAGCGAAATTAACTTCCAATAATTTGAAAGGTGAGTTGAACTGGTTTCCCAAGGTGGAGGGTAAGGGCAATGGCAAGCTTATTGTGCGACTGAAAAAAGCAGTTTTATCAAAATTAAACAAAGATATACGGGCTATAAAGCCAGCCGAAAATGCAAAGTTAAATAATGCTAAACCCATTCACGTTATGCCAGTGATTGATGCGGTTGTGGATGATTTTACTTATCACGGTAACGCCTTGGGGAAACTGGAATTTCACATCAGTCAATTTGAAAAAGATATTTTGTTGAATCATTTTAATTTGAGCAACTCTGACGGGACGCTTCAGGTCAATGGGAAATGGGGTGCATCTCCTTCTCAAACACATTTGATTGCCAAACTTAAACTCAATAATGTCGGCAATGTATTAGGACGATCCGGTTATCCGAATAGTATTAAGAACGGTAATGGAACGCTTGATTGTGATTTGGTTTGGCCTGGTGCACCGTCTGCATTTACGCTAGCTGCACTAAGCGGACAGATGAACTTGAAGATGAAAAAGGGTCAGTTTTTGAAACTTGATCCGGGAGCGGGAAAGTTGCTAAGTGTATTGAGTTTGCAGTCACTGCCTAAACGTATCACGCTGGATTTTACCGATGTATTTAGTCAAGGTTTTGAATTCGATGACATAGACGGTGATGCCCAAGTTAGAAATGGTGTACTCACGACAGATGACTTTAAAATAAACGGATCGTCTGCCGCAGTGATTTTGTCCGGGCAGGTGGATTTGAATCGCGAAACTCAACAACTGCGTGTGCGGGTAATGCCCACCATCGGGGATAGCGTTTCGCTCCTCGCATTTGCTGCCGGACCAATGGTGGGGGCGGGCGTATTTATTGCTAATAAATTGTTGAGTGATCCACTCGATAAATTGGTCTCATTTGAATACAATGTCTCAGGTAGCTGGATTGATCCTAAAGTTGAAAAAGTCGGTCAAATCAAAGCCTCGCCTAAGTAATTTTTTCTTCAGAAAGTAATAGAACATGTCTTTCCCAAACTCCATGCAGTCTAGTCTTGCCGCTCAACAGAAAGCTGTTAAAGTGGCGGCTGTGCAAATGGCATCAGGTCCAAATGTGCTTGCTAATTTAGAGGAGGCGGGGCGGCTTATTGAGAAAGCTGCTCAACAAGGTGCTAAGTTGATCGTGTTGCCGGAGTTTTTCGCCATCATGGGCATGCAAGAGGGCGATAAGGTTGCGGTTCGTGAGCAACAAGGAAGTGGGCAGATACAGTCTTTCCTTAGCGAAACAGCTCGTAAATACAAGATATGGCTGGTGGGAGGTTCCATTCCTATGCTGGCGGATTCATCACATAAAGTGCGTAACACTTGTCTGGTCTACAATGAACTAGGCGAGCAGGTGGCGCGTTACGATAAAATACATTTATTCAACCTAGCGTTGGGTAATGAAACGTATCAAGAGGCAGATACGATTGAGGCGGGCAACAGTGTCGTCGTCGTCGATACGCCTTTTGGGCGAATCGGTTTGGCGGTTTGTTACGATTTGCGTTTCCCCGAATTATTCCGCGCCATGGATAATGTAGATATCATCGTTTTGCCCGCAGCCTTTACAGCCACTACGGGTAAAGTGCATTGGGAGGCATTGGTGCGTGCCCGCGCAATTGAAAATTTGAGTTATGTCATCGCAGCGGCACAGGGCGGCTATCATGTTAATGGTCGTGAAACGCATGGACATAGTATGATTGTAGATCCTTGGGGTCGCGTGCTCGATGTATTGCCACGTGGTTCCGATATTGTATTGGCTGAAGTCAATCCCCGCTATCAGGCCAGCTTACGCTCTAGCCTACCAGCATTAACGAATCGCACTCTATTCTGCCAATCTCGAGAGTAAAAAATTAATGAATAATTCTTCCTTAGAACTTGCGCAAGGCGCATTGCTAACTGCCTACGCCTTGAATGTTAATGATCTTGAGAGCGTATTTGGCAAAATGATGATGCATAGCATCGACTATGCCGATTTGTATTTTCAGTATGGGCGTGCAGAGAGTTGGTCTTTGGAAGAGGGTATCGTCAAGTCGGGTAGCTTTAGTATTGACCAAGGGGTGGGTGTACGCGCTGTTAGTGGAGACAAAACTGCTTTTGCCTACTCAGATGAAATTAGCATGGCAGCATTGGAAGATGCCGCGCGCGCGACACGAGCTATTGCAAGCCTAGGTAAACAACAAAGCGTTCCGATGCTCAAATCGGGCAAGCCGCATGGCTTGTATTTACCGCACGACCCTATCGCGAGTCTGGATGCCGCTAGCAAAGTGGAATTATTGGAACGTTTGGAACGTTATGCACGAACGCTCGATCCACGCGTAACACAAGTCATGGCTGGCTTGGTGGGCGAATACGAATTGGTGTTAGTGGCGCGTAGCGATGGTTTGCTTAACGCCGATATCCGTCCTTTGGTACGCCTTTCCTTGCAAGTGATTGTCGAGAGCAACGGTAAGCGTGAACAAGGTTCAGCGGGTGGTGGTGGTCGTTTTGACTATGCCTATTTTGATGATGAAATATTGCAGCGTTATGCTAAAGACGCCGTGCATCAAGCCACTGTGGCGCTAGATGCTCGCCCCGCTCCGGCAGGTGGCATGACGGTGGTATTGGGTTCTGGTTGGCCAGGTATCTTGTTGCATGAGGCGGTTGGTCATGGTTTGGAAGGTGACTTTAATCGCAAAGGGAGTTCGGCTTTCTCTGGTCGAGTCGGAGAGCGCGTTGCTGCAAAAGGTGTGACGGTAGTGGATGATGGCACAATCGCCGATAGACGCGGTTCGCTGAATATGGATGACGAAGGCAATCCCACACAGCGTACAGTATTGATCGAAGATGGCATTCTGCGCGGCTACCTACAAGACACCATGAATGCCCGCTTGATGGGTGTGCCGATCACTGGCAATGCACGTCGAGAATCGTTCGCGCATATTCCCATTCCGCGCATGACAAATACCATGATGATGAACGGTGACAAAACGCACGAGGAAATTATTGCTTCGGTGAAGCATGGTTTGTATGCGGCTAACTTCGGTGGTGGGCAAGTGGACATTACCAGTGGGAAATTCGTATTTTCCACCACCGAAGCTTATATGATCGAAGACGGCAAGATTACTTATCCGGTTAAAGGTGCAACTCTTATTGGCAATGGCCCAGAAGCCTTAACCCATGTAACCATGGTCGGTAATAATCTAGCACTAGACCCTGGCGTGGGTACCTGCGGAAAAGAAGGGCAGAGCGTCCCCGTTGGCGTAGGTCAGCCAACTTTGCGTATCGAAGGTTTGGTTGTGGGTGGTACGGCTTAAGGTGGGTGAGGCAGGGTTGCGCACTTCAAGTTCAAGTGCAAACCTTCACCACAGAGACACAGAGTAAAAAAAATCATTTTAGTTGTTTGATATTTCAGCGCTTAGGTGGGTACTGAGATTGATTTAATTGTTGAGCTTTTGACTTTCTCTGTGGTGAGGTCTTTAACTTAAGTCCGCTTCCACCAATCGCGCTGCTGCTGTTTATCCATAAATGTCCAAGCGAGGATGCGGCTTTTCTTCTGGCCTTGCGACATTTCTATGGTGCGATTTTCTTTAGCGCCTGAATATTTCAATATGCGATACACATGTGGCAAAGTTGCTGACTTTGAAATTAGTGTCGTGAACCATAGACAGTTGTCGCGGCCTGATGCGCTTTCTTCAATCATGCGCGTGACGAATGCTTGTTCGCCCCCGTCACAGCACAGCTCCATGCTTTGACCGCCGAAATTCAGTACGGGTTTTTTGTGTTTGTTATCTTCTTTTCCGAGATTTTTCCATTTGCGTTGTGAGCCTCGTCTAGCTTCGGCTAGTGAAGCATGAAATGGTGGATTGCATAAGGTGACAGCAAAAAATTCATCGGAAAAGCTTACATTGGCGAAAATAGCGTTAGATGCTTTTTGCAAGCGTAACTCAACAGCGTCATTCATTTGATTTGCATTCAGAATGTCTTGAGCATTTTGCAGCGCTACTGAATCGACATCTGTGCCGACAAACTGCCAGCCGTAAGCCGCATGGCCGATGAGCGGGTAGATGCAATTCGCGCCCACACCAATGTCGAGTGCCTGCACGGATTTTCCGCGTGGAATATTACCATCATTGCTTTCTGCGAGTAGGTCTGCAAGATAGTGCAAATAGTCTGCGCGACTTGGGATAGGTGGGCACAAAGATTGTTCCGGAACATCCCAGTTTTTAATGCCGTAATGATGAAGTAAGAGTGCTCGATTTAGAGCTTTTACGGCAGCAGGATCAACAAAGTTGATCGACTCGTTGCCATATTGATTCAGCGTTACAAATTCAGCCAGTTCAGGGCTGGCCTGTATGAGTTGCGCGAAGTCGTAACGCTCTTTGTGCAAGCTGCGCGGATGTAGATTGGTTTTAGTTTGGGGCATGGCACAGTAGCTTACATTATGGATTAGTGATTGTAACAAGAGCGGCTGCGACATGATATGAGTACAAGTTATAAAAAGCTGTTGTAATCTGCGGACAAAAACTTTTTCTAGATTCAAGCAGTAAACTAGTTTTATACATGCCAATGTTGGGCCTCTGTTAAATAGAGACTAAATATTTTTGTAGAAATGCTTGACCCTCACCTTAGGTCAGGCAGCAAGCTAGCGTCACGTTAGAAGAAAGGAGTGTCAGATGTTGCTTAAAGTAGGGGACTTAGCCAAACGTTGCGGACTGACTGTACGCACCTTGCATCACTACGATTCCATCGGGCTACTCGCGCCTTCTGCGCGCACGGATAGCGGCTACAGGCTATATAACCGCAATGACATCGCACGCTTGCATCAGATATTGGCGTTACGGCGTTTCGGATTAGCCTTAGCTGCTATCGAGGCAGTGTTGGCAGACCCTGGCTTACACCTCGCGAATATTGTGGATCAGCAGGTCAAAATGCTGGATCAACAGATCGCTCAAAGCATTAACTTGCGCGAACGTTTGTCCTTGTTGCAAGGGCAATTGCAGCGAGGTGAGGAGCCGGAGCTGGCCAATTGGCTAACTACTTTGGAGATGATGACTATGTATGATAAATATTTTACGCAGGAAGAGCAGAAACGCTTTCCTTTATTGAGTACCGCTGAAAACACCACCGCTGACGAGTGGTCTGAATTGGTGCTGCTAGTACGTGAAGCGATGGAAAAAAAGCTAACGCCACAAAGTACCGCTGCACAGACAATGGCTAAACGCTGGATGTCGATGTCGATGTTGATGCGCGATGCTAATGGAGATCCTCGCTTACTCGCCAAGCTTAATGTGATGCACTTTAATGAACCTAGCGTGTAGGCGCAGACCGGTATTACACTCGGTATGATTGCATTCGTTCAGCAAGCTTATGTGGAAACGAAATACGTGATTTACCAAAAATACTTGTCGCCGCAAGAGATGGCTTTTCTACGTGAGAATTACATCAGCGGTACCAGCAATTTCCCTGCATTAATCGCAGAGCTGTTTCAGCATTTGGAGGACGGCACTGCAGCAAATGATCCTTGTATGCGCCCACTTGCCTTGCGATGGCAGCAAATGGTTCGCGCCTATGCGGGGGATGATCCGCAGACGCAAGTGAAGTTGCGCGAGGCAATGGCGGAGCATCCTGAGTTGTTGGAGGGTTCAGGGATAGATTTACGTTTGCTTGAGTACGTTAGGCAGTTGCTTACCTATTTTAGCAATATTCAATCCTGAGACTGCGAGGCAGAGGAGTGCATGCTTGTTAACTTAGACATTCTTAACGCCTTTGCGCTAAAGCTTTATTGAGATACAAGTTACACGGCTTGCCGCTGGCTAGCCGTGTAACTTAATTCCCGTGAATGACAGAGCTTGCATTAAAATGCTCGTTCTTCAATCTTGCTTAGCTTTCGACGTAGAAACGACTCTTAAAATTATGAATCTCATCATTCAATCCACACAGGAAATATCCACCGCCTATCTTGATCGTCTTGTTAGTTTGTCCTTAGCATCAAGCGTTGAAGCGATTGGTGCTCACGCTTTTGTCTTGCGCGAAGCAAAACCACATGACGGCGTGCCAATGTTTTGTTATGAGCATCAGCTAGATTATGCTTTTGTGCGTTCTAATCAGCGCCTTGCCGATTTCGGCTTGGTGGTAATGGATATGGATTCGACGCTCATCAGCATCGAGTGTATAGATGAGATTGCAGATATGCAGGGCTTGAAGCCGCAAGTGTCATCTATTACCGAAGCAGCGATGCGCGGCGAGATCGACTTTTCTGAAAGTCTGCGCCGCCGCGTGGCTTTGTTGGAAGGCTTGGAAGAAAGCGCTTTACAGCGTGTCTATGACGAACGTTTGCAACTGAATTCCGGTGCGGAATTCATGTTGGCAGAACTAAAGACGCACGGTATTAAAACCTTGCTGGTTTCGGGTGGATTCACCTTCTTCACTGAACGTTTACAAGCACGTCTAGGTTTAGATTTTGCCTACGCGAATACTTTGGAAATTGTAAATGGCAAACTAACTGGACAGGTTCTGGGTGATGTGCTTGATGCAGAGGCCAAGGCGAGCCACTTATTGAGAATCCGTGAAGAGTTGGCGCTACGCCCCGAGCAGGTAATCGCAATGGGCGATGGAGCGAACGATCTAAAAATGATGGCGCAAGCGGGTACAAGTATCGCTTACCATGCCAAGCCTATCGTGCGGACTCAGGCTACTTTTGCGTTTAATTTCGTAGGGCTGAACGGGCTGGCGAGTTTGTTCACGTAGTTATGCGTATTCTGGTAAACCTATAAACCTGAGTTCAATCTACAGATTTACGAGTTGTTGCCTTCGGCAACATCCCTGCGAGAAGCTAATTTGCAGATTAACGTCGATTGCTGAGTTAAAAATTCAGTATTAGTGACAGTTTGATCGGCGAAAGTCTGTATAGCTATAGGGCACAAAAAACTCTTCGAGCTAATCTGATGAGATAGTTGATGTAGCAACTGCTCATCTCACTAAGCTGCAAAAACACAGCAAGTGATTGCTTATAGCCACTCGATTACGCACGAGAAAACCGTGCAAATTCACCTGGAAGGGGTGCTCCGTGGAGGTCTCGCAGAGCTGTAGGGGGTAGGCAGGACCCCCATAATATACGCAGGCGGATTATGTGGATGACAGCTTTTGCTAGGTTTGGATTGACGTGACTTTCTGCCTGTCTTGACATGGATGTAATGATACGTACGATCGTGTACAGGCGTGTAAAAAGGAGTTCATTGTGCAAATTCATTTAACCTCTGCCGCCAAAAAAGGCCGTCTTTCTTTGTCAATAAATTAAGATTTACTGAACCGCTTTGAGCCTTATAAGCAGCATGTAAATATCTCGGCTCAAACAGAGCAAATGCTTATTAAGATTTTAGAGGAACTTGAAAGTCGCGCTTGGGTAGAACGCAATTCTGAAGCATTGCTGGCACTCGGAAGGGATATTGCTGTAACAGGCTTGGCTGGTGCTGAATTTGAGTGGATCTAATCCGTGGCTCAATTTGATATTTATCCTAATCCAGGTGCAAGGCGGGCAGAAATCCTCTTTCTTGTCGCAGTTCAAAATGACCATGTCGCAAGTAGAACTGGAGCGACCGTAGTTATCCCGCTACGTGCCAATGCGCAAGCAGTAGACATTGTGGCACCGCTGATTGAGGTTTCTGGGCAGGGACAATTCGTGCTGTCAACTGACGAGATCTTTGCGATAGACGCATCTCGACTTAAGTCGCCTATAGTGATAGTGAGTGTGGAGGATCGTGCAAAAATTAGGCCCGCAGTAGCCAAAGTCATTGGCGAATACTAATTATTTAATAGCTTAACCTGCATGACTGTCAGCTTTGTGGCTTAGCATTCTCATGCTGGATGTTCGTGCGATTTTAAGACTGCCGATGAGCTTATGGGAAAGGACTGCTCATCGGCCTGAGCTGTCCACTGAATACGACAGCTACATAAGGCTAATCGGACATTCCCTAAAATTCATATGTGCCCAAACCTTAAAAGGTTTTTTTGCATTTCGTGTGACTGTCGCTGGTCAAGTGGAGCGCCCCGCGCTTTGATTTAGCTATGGAAAAAATTAATAATACCCGGATGTAATTGACTTGGTAATTACACCCGGGTATTATTTACTGACAAAACCAAAGATGAGTCCATTATGATTGATACCCCCTCATTTTCCTATGCCAGCTTCAATGGCCACAAGCGCGTTGCTTCTGGTAGCTTGCAGTCCAACGCATTGGCTGTGAAGCACGCCATGATGTCTGGCGAGTCTAGTCCACTGTTGATTTTCTGCGACCAAACTGGTCAAGTCGTCGATATCGATACTCGAGGAAGTGATGCCGAGATGTTGGCGCGCCTGCCCTCAGAAGGAGGTTCGTCGCAAGTAAATACATCGGCGTCAACCGACTCGGGTGAACCACATGGGCCCCGTGGACGTGGCCGGCCAAAGCTAGGGGTAGTCGCGCGCGAAATCACGCTACTACCGCGCCACTGGGATTGGTTGGCTTCACAGCCGGGTGGAGCCTCGGTGACTTTGCGAAAACTGGTAGAAGAAGCGCGCAGGGATAATATTGATCAAGATCGGCAACGTCAGGCAAGTGAATGCGCCTACCACTTCATGGTAGCAATGGCCGGTGATTTCGCGGGTTTCGAAGAAGCTTCTCGAGCGCTGTTTGCAAATGATGCTGCTAAGTTCCGTCAGCTGATCGAAGCTTGGCCAGTTGATGTCCGCGAATACATCTGGTGCTTGGCTTATGGTTGATAATAACTATCTTGAGCCTACGCAAGAAGCCGGGCGCGACATGACATGACTCTTCTAGAATAAAACGGTTTAACTATGACTGACAAAAAAACATTGAAGCGACAGTATCTGGAGACGAAAACCCGAGCTGGCGTGTATGCGATCCGAAATCAGATGACCGGTAGGGCATTGGTGGCAGGCAGCACTAACGTTCAGGGGACGCTCAACCGGCATCGTTTTGAACTGCGATTTGGGCAGCATCGCAATGTGAGGCTTGCACAGGATTGGGCCAAGCATGGCGAAACCAGCTTCATCTTTGAAGTGCTCGATATGCTCAAACCGAGTGAAGATCCTGCGTTCGAATACGCACGGGAACTAGAAGCGTTGGTAAATTTGTGGCGGCAGGAAATCCCTTGTATGGGAGAACGTGGTTACGATACCCCGAGGAATGAAATGCAATGAATACGAATCTCGTCGTATGTTTGGCGATTCAACGTGCCCACGCTAGCCTGCGACTCAAGCTTGACGAAGAGCTAGGCACCTACCATGGCATCAGTTTTGGTGACTTTGTGCTACTGGATTTGCTTGCGCAATCGGCAAATGGCCGAGTTAGTATTGTCGAACTGGTGCGTCCTCTTGGTCTGCCACAGTCAGCTGTGTTGCGACAGTTGATCTCCCTTGAGAAGATCGGTCTTGTAGTACGTGATGGCGAGAGCAATGAGCGTTATGCGGCACTTCGCACGGCAGGGCGTGTGCTAGTCAATGCCGCAAGTGAGACGGCTGACAGTATCTGCGCAAGAGCTGTCACATCAATTTCCCCAGCCACGGCTGGGCTGGTTTCCACAGCGTTGGTCACGTTGGCTTGTGCACCAGCCTTAGTCCTCTCTTAAGTTTTGCTTTTTGTTGCATTCGTTCTGCTGCTGAGAGGCTGACTAAACGGAATCCCTAGCACCGCGCGGCCCAATAGCATTTAAGGAATATATACCATGTCTAAGACTGAATCGAACGGCATAGAAATTGAATATGATTGCTTTGGTAAGAACGATGCTGAAGCTATTCTGCTGATTTCTGGTTTAGGAACGCAAATGATTCGCTGGAACGAAGCATTTTGCCTGATGTTGGCGGAACAAGGGTATCGTGTGATTCGCTTTGATAATCGCGACACGGGCCTCTCAACCCACTTCAATACTGCTCCAACTCCCGATTTCGCAGCAATTGCTAACGCAGTCTCTCGCGGTGAGATGCCCAATGTTCCTTATACGCTTTTCGACATGGTGAACGATGTTGTAGGCCTACTCGATACGTTGAAGATCAATCGAGCGCATGTGGTCGGAAGATCAATGGGGGGCATGATTGCACAGCTGCTGGCAAGTGAGCATTCTGAACGCGTTCTATCTCTTGTCTCAATTATGTCAAGCACCGGCAATCCAAATTTGCCACAGGCAAGCCCTGAAGTAATGGCGGCGATGACATTGCCCGCATCAGATCCTTTGAAAGACGAACAGGCTTATCTTGCTAATAGTGTTGCATTTTCTAAGTTAATTTCTGGTCGAGGTTATCCATTCGACGAATCGGCTCAACGTAAGCAAGCATTAATCGAAGTTGAACGAGCATACAACTCAACCGGATTTTTGCGGCAAATCTTCGCCATCGCTGCCACCGGTGACTTAAGAGTACATCTGGCAAACATAATTGCTCCCACTCTTGTGTTGCATGGGGCAGACGACCCACTAGTTCCTGTGGAGGCGGGGAAAGACACAGCGGCCAATATTCAAGGAGCCGAACTCTTGATAGTTGAGGGAATGGGCCATGATATTCCCCCAGCGATGTTTGGTAATATAGCCAGAGCCATTACAGACAACGCACGCCGTACATTTAATTCTGCTTAGGATTAAGCCATCTGAAGATGCCGCTATATTTTCAATAGTTGAATTTGACGCACAGGATGGCATTGAGGGAATTTTTTTATCTGGATATGTCGAGAATTTTGGGTTTTCTGATGCCTGTTTTGCACTCGAAAGCAGCCCGACTGATCGCGGAACGGAAATGATTGCTCGGGCCGAGGAGCGAATTTTTAGGCGACTATATTGAAGAACTGCTTCGTATATATAGTGCTTTTGGGGAGTTTAAATTGTAAATATACGCAGAGTTTTCAGTGTATGAAAGGGGGGCTGCATTTATTGAGTGGTGTTTTTGGGCTGTTTGGTGCGGGAGCATAATTTGCAGTCATGCTCATACACGATTTAAGACATAAAAAAGGCGACCTGTATGGTCGCCTTTTTTATGCTCCGTTCAGTTGTTATTCAATCTTGGCATTGGCACGCAATGCTTTGACGGCTTTTTGAAGAGCCACTTGTTGCATACGCTTTGCCAACTGAGCTTTGATTTTCTCAAAAGCAGGGATGTTTAAGTTGCGTACATCTTCTAATTTGATGACGTGCCAGCCGAACTGAGTTTGAACTGGAGCACTGATTTGGCCTTTTTTTAGCTTGATGATAGCTTCTCCGAAAGGTTGTACGAATGCCTGTGGATTGGTCCAGCCTAATTCTCCACCATGTTCTTTGCTTCCTGTATCTTTAGATTTTGACTTGGCAAGCTTGTTGAAATTAGCTTTCTTTTTCAGCTTAGCAATAATAGATTTAGCTTCTTTTTTGCTACTCACTAAAATGTGCGCAACTTTGTATTCTTTTCTTCCAGTAAGCGATTTTTTCTGCTTTTCATACTGTTGCTTGAGCGTCGCATCTGCAATCGGGTGGTGCTTTACGTAGTCCTGTACAAAAGCGTTGCGCAGGATGTTTTGTTTCGTTACGGCAATGATTTGAATGATTTTAGCTTCATTGTCCAAGCCTTTTTTGTGGGCTTCTTGTGCGATCACTTCGAGATCAATCAATTCATTTTGAATTTTTTTGCGTAACTCAGGGGTGTCTGGCTTGCCTTGTTGGGCGAGGGCGCTGATATTCAAGTTAAGGCGCGACTCTGGAATCGCGATGCCGTTGACTGTCGCTAGAGTTTTGTTTTGATCAGTAATTTTATCTGCGGCATAGACTGTGTTGGCGGCAATCGCTGTAAATAGAGCTAAGGCAGCAATATGGGTTGATTTAAGCGTCATGTTTGTCCTCGTAAAATGTTAAGTAAAGTATGTTCCGGTATTGTTCCGGTTATGACTGCTGATGCTTTTTGCATAAGATTCATGCAAACATCTTTTCCCCCGAGCGCACAATATATCATACGGTAAGAAGCGTTGTGTTTTGGTTAAGATGACAGTATTAATTGTGTATTTAGCTAGGAAACGCTTTCTTGAAAGGTTGTACTGAGACTTTTGTATAAACGCCGCCGCTAACATAAGGGTCGGCAGCTGCCCATTTTTGTGCGTCGCTGAGCGTTGCAAAGTCGGCGACGATTAGGCTGCCAGTAAATCCAGCAGTACCAGGATCATTGCAGTCTACGGCAGGAAACGGGCCAGCCAATAGCAAGCGACCTTCGTTTTGCAGTACTTGCAAACGTGCTACATGAGCAGGGCGAACCGCTTGGCGTAAGGCTAAGCTGTCCGCTACGTCTTGTCCTACGATTGCATACAACATAGTTTTTAATAATCCTTTAAGGTTCTTTTTGCTGTTCTTCTTTGATGTACTTAGACAGTATGTATGCCTGCAACATAATGAACACAAACATCATGCCTGAGGTGCCGAATAGTTTGAAATCTACCCAAGTATTCAAGCTAAAGTTAAAGGCAACATAAAGATTGGCAAAGCCGAGCAGTGCAAAGAAGGCGCTCCATGCATGATTGAGATGGTGCCAAATACGTTCTGGTAAATCCATTTTTGTATGCAGCAGTGCGCGCATAATATTTTTGTCTAAAAATGCGCGTGAGAAAATAATTGCGCCTGCGAAGAACCAATACAGTACGGTTGGCTTTAATTTGATGAAATTTTCATCATGGAGCAACAAGGTCGCTCCGCCAAAGAGGGTAATGATGCACAGGCTGACCCACAAAGTAGTGTCTACTTTTCCGTGGCGGAATTTCATCCATATTACTTGTACGATGGTGGCAATGATTGCTGTTGCGGTTGCTGCGTATACGTCGAATAGTTTGAAGACGACGAAGAACAGTAAAACTGGAAAGATATCGAATAAAATTTTCATAGTTATGTATTATCCATATAGAGAGAATACATGTCTAATTTCTGTCAAGAGCAAGAGATGCAGAGTTGATACAGTAGCGTAATCCAGTGATGACCGGGCCGTCTTCAAATACATGACCGAGATGTGCTTCGCATTTGCCGCAAGAGACTTCTACTCGATTCATGCCGAGGGGGTGATCTTCTTCCTCTTCCTTATAAACGACGGCTTCTTCTGTAATGGGTTGCCAGAAACTTGGCCACCCCGTACCTGATTCGTATTTTGTTTCCGAGTCGAAAAGAGCCTCTCCACAGCACACACAACGATAGATGCCAATGTCATGGCAGTCCCAGTATTCGCCAGAAAAAGCTAATTCAGTACCGCATTCACGGCATATTTCAAATTGATCTGGCGTAAGTTCTTCGCGCCATTCAGCTTCAGTTTTCTCGAGAGGATGTTTGTTCATAGTTAATTTTTATTAGCACCGAGACGCAGAGAAATCCAAAGATGGGCGTTTGTTTTTTTCAGTGTCTCGATAGTAGCTTGTTGTTAAAGCACCTCTGCTGCGTGATCTGCCAGCCTTGAGCGTTCCCCACGTTGCAATGTGACGTGACCGCTATGTGCCCAGCCTTTGAATCTATCCACCACGTAAGTTAAGCCGGAGCTGCCTTCCGTGAGGTAGGGCGTGTCAATCTGTGCGATGTTGCCCATGCAGACCACCTTGGTGCCGGGGCCTGCGCGAGTAATTAGCGTTTTCATTTGCTTGGGCGTAAGATTCTGCGCCTCGTCAATTATGAGGTATTTATTGAGGAAAGTACGTCCACGCATGAAATTGAGCGATTTAATTTTGATGCGTGAGCGAATTAAATCGCGCGTTGCCGCACGTCCCCATTCTCCACCTTCTTCGTCGGCTTTGTTCAATACGTCCAGATTATCATCCAATGCGCCCATCCAGGGTGACATTTTCTCCTCCTCGGTGCCAGGCAGGAAGCCGATGTCTTCACCTACAGGCACAGTAACCCTCGTCATGATGATTTCGGAATATTGTTTGGACTCTAGTGTTTGCATCAATCCAGCCGCTAGCGTGAGTAGCGTCTTGCCCGTGCCCGCTTGCCCTAGAAGGGTGACGAAATCAATCTCAGGATTCATGAGCAAATTGAGCACGAAATTTTGTTCGCGATTGCGCGCGGTAATTCCCCAAACTGTATTCTTGCTATGGGTGTAGTCAGTGAGCGTGCGTAAGGTGGCAGCATTGCCGTCTTGCGCTGCAACCACTGCGTAAAATGGCACATCACCATTTTCTTGATACACAAATTCATTCACCAGCATGTCACGACACAGAGGGCCATTCAAATGATAAAAAGTGTGCCCACCTTGTAGCCCGGATTGCATATCTTTGCCGTGCTTGTCCCAGAAGTCGTCAGCCAATGGCATCATGCCTGTATAGAGCAGATCGGTGTCTTCTAATACTTTGTCGTTGAAGTAATCCTGTGCATTCAAACCCAGTGCACGCGCTTTGATGCGCATGTTTATGTCTTTGCTGACTAGGGTTACTTCACGCTTGGGATGTAGTTTATGCAGATAAGCGACAACGCCCAAAATGGCATTATCGGCTTTGCCGTTGGCAAGGTTTTCGGGTAATTGATGCTCGATAAATTCTGTTTGTAGAAATAGGTGTCCTGTCGCATTCTTGTTGCCCAGCGCTTGCAATGGCACACCGTCTTCGATGTTAATGCTTTCGCTTACCAATCCATCCATAAAGCGGCTAGCTTGACGGGCGTTGCGCGCCACTTCGGTCATGCCTTTTTTGTTGTTGTCCAACTCTTCCAGCACAAACATCGGCAGATAAATGTCGTGCTCTTCAAAACGGAACAAACTAGTCGGGTCATGCATTAATACATTGGTATCAAGAACGAACAGCTTGGTATCAGTGCTTCTTTTGTTTTCGACTGCTTTACGAGTTGGCATGTTGCTCCTTACAGAGTTTGTACGAACGAGAGAACTTCTTGTGCATGACCATCGGCCTTCGGTTTACGCCATTCTTTACAGATGTTGCCTTGCTTATCGAACACAAAAGTGCTGCGCTCAATGCCGCGCACTTGTTTGCCATACATGTTCTTTAATTTGATGACGCCGAACAAATTGCACACGACTTCTTCGCTATCTGACAGAAGCTCAAAGGGAAGCGTAAATTTGGACTTGAATCCTTCATGCGTTTTGATGCTGTCACGCGAAATTCCGACCACCCCACAAGCCGCTGCTTGAAATTCAGCATACAAATCGCGAAACTGTTGAGCTTCGGTAGTGCAGCCGGGCGTATTGTCCTTGGGATAGAAATACACCACTACAGACTTGCCTTGGATGGGGTGGAGTGTGAAATTAACACCGCCGGTAGCGGGTAGAGTGAAATCGGCAACAGATGTTTTTGAATCAGTGCTAACTACAACAGCAGGTTTTGACATTAAGTGGCTCCGGTAACAAGAGTGTATTGTTGTCAAAATCTCGCCGTTAGGCAAGCACTACAGTCAAGTTGAATGGTTTGCGAATACCCCCAATATGAGTTTTATCTTTGGTATTAAGTTGTTAATAGTGCCACCTGTTCAAATAACCAAGTGCGAAATATGCTGACTTTGCGTAACATGGTTTTGTTTTCGGGCATTACCAGCCGAAAACTGAGTGTGCTCGGGATGCGATGATTCAATACAATAGCCAGTCGACCAGAGTGTAAATCGTCTGTTACCAGAGTGTGCCATGCCAGAGTAACCCCTAAGCCGTTGATGGCTGCTTGCATTGCCAATTCGGCATCGCTGAAGCGTCGGATGTGGAGATGGGAGGCGGAAATTCCGGAAGAGGTCAGCAAAGTCTTCCATTCTGGGAAGGAGTCACTCATGACATGCCAGTCATCTTCGATTAATTTAGTTCGTGCTAGTTCAGCAAAACTTGTGATGGATCGCGCCAACTCGGGTGTCGCCACCGGAACAATAAATTCTGGCATCAGGTTTTCGACACTCAAGCCGGGAAGCGCATCATTGCCAAAGCGAATCGCCATATCAACTTCTTCGATCGCAAAATCTACGACGCGCCTAGAGGCAAGCAGATGAACTTCTATCTCAGGATGCTGCGAATAAAAATCTTTTAGGCGGTGGATCAGCCAATGTGAGGCAAAGGAAGGAGGCGTAGAAATAGTGAGTGGTCCAGCAACGCTACCAGAGCGGATACGCAGCATAGTGCGTTCAAGTTGATCAAATGCATCAGAAATGAGGTGTAGCGTATCACTAGCAGATTCATTCAATACCAACACTTTGCCGCGTTTGAATAGGGTTACCCCGAGATGCTCTTCCAGTAGTTTAATCTGTTGGCTCACCGCAGCAGGGGTAACGTGCAACTCCTCTGCGGCTCGGGCGAATGAGCGATGTCGAGCTGCTGCCTCAAAAAAGCGCAATGCATTGAGCGGAGGGAGGTGGCGTGCCATTAGTTTTCCTTAAGTAAAGCTCAACAAAGTCTAGCTTGTGGAGGGGGGCTTCGCGTTATAGAGTCCCGGCGTGTCTTAATCTTACTGGAACATTTTATGAGAATTACAACTGTCTATCTACTAGTGACTTGTTCTACATTTTTCTGGGGGGCGAACTTTGTGCTGGCAGGTCCTATTTTGGCCGATTTGCCTCCATTGTGGGCAGCAGCTTTGCGCTTTGCACTGGGAGCGCTGCTGATGTTTAGCATAGCCGGAGTGCGTCGTGAAAACTTACTAAGCTTGTTGAAACGTCATGCACCTGTGTATTTATTGCTTGCTGCGGTGGGGGTCACCGGATTTAATTTGTTGTTTTTTTCAGCTTTGCAATCCACCTCTGCCACTAGTGCGGCGCTTATTATGGCGACCAACCCCTTGTTAACAGCATTGTTGGCGGTAGCATTCCTCGGTGAGCGGCTAACCTCCCGACATCTGTTGGCCTTGCCGATCGCATTAATTGGCGTGACGGTAGTAATTTCACAAGGCAATATGCACAAGCTAGCTGATATGAATTTTTCACATGGTGATTTGTTAATGTTGATGGCTAATCTGTGTTGGGCTACGTACACCATATTGGTGCGTCGTTATATGCCGCAAGGTTCGCCTATTGCTAACACCACTTGGTTGATGGCTGCTGGGGCGATTTTATTGCTGTCTGCCGCGCTTGCTAGCGATACACATCTAGCGGGACTAGATGCCAAAGCTATTATCGCGATGGGGTTTATGGTGGTGTGTGGCACAGTATTGGCCTATCTGTTTTGGAATATTGGTATTGCGCGTCTTGGTGCGGCTCGTGCGTCGATTTTTCTTAATCTGGTTCCAGTGTTTGCCATGCTGGTAGGGGTGTTTATCGGCTCGTGGCCTACTGCCGCGCAATTGATTGGTGGCATGCTGGTTTTGGGTGGCGTGAGCATTGCTATGATCCCATCGCGTCGGGTTGCGGTGGCTTGAGTATCGTTAAACCTAAAAGCTTCACCATAGAGACACAAAGCAAAGCATCAACAACTTACAGAGATGGCGGGCACCTCCCTCGGGTGAGCTGGGCAAACGGTGGACGCTGTTGTTTTCACTCTGTCTATGTGATTTAGCAGAGGTTTTAAGACTGAAGTGTTTTTGATTGGAATATGTATTTATGACGATATTAGCCATCGCTCTTGATCTTGGTTCCACTTCCATTAAGGCTGCATTGATGAACGCCGATGGCATGTTGACTGATGTGTTTTCAACGCCTGCACCTGCGCTTACTGGGGGCGATGGTCGATATGAATGTGATGCTCTGGCGTATGTGCTTGCCGCAGAGCAAATGCTTGCTGAATGCCTTACGAAAACGAATGAGCGGCCCGCACTCGGTCTTTGTAGTCAGCGCTCTTCGTTCTTGATTTGGGATAGGGTGAATGGAGATGCCATTACGCCACTTATTTCATGGCAGGACACGCGTGGAGAGTGTGATGCGCTGCGCGAAAAAGAGGACGTGATACGTGAGCTCAGTGGCTTGCGCCTAACTCCATATTATTTCGGCCCCAAATTGCGCGTGGTGTTGCAGGAAAATTCGGCATGGCGTGAACGGCTTGAGAGTGGAGAGTATTTGGTAGGGACGCTGGATACATTCTTGATCTGGCGTTGGACAAGTGGCAAGCAATGCGTAACAGATGCCTCGATGGCGGCCCGCACTTTGCTCATGGATGTGGCGCATCAACGTTGGTCGCCTGAATTATGTGAAATTTTCAATATTCCCTTAAATTGTCTAGCGCAAATCATTCCTTCAGTTGGCGCGAATATCAAGCTGGACAATGGCCTGACATTGCAAGCCAGCATGGGCGACCAGTCCGCTGCATTTTTTGCCAGTGTGGGCGCTGACGACAAGGCCGCATTGATCAATCTCGGTACGGGAGGTTTTGTCATGCGCGGCATGGCTCAGCAACATTCTGGCCTAGAGGCCTACCTGCGTAGCTTGCTGTACCAGCATAGCGACCTGTCTGGGCGTATCGCCTTAGAAGGCACGCTCAACTCTATTGCGGCGGCACTGGCGGACTACCCCTTGGCAGATTGTCGTGTTGAAGATCTCGCTGAAACAGACATCCTATGTCTTGCCGAACCTAGTGGTTTGGGCGCACCGTACTTTCGCAAGGATTTCGGTATTCATTTTTCACATCCTGTTGAGCATTTGTCGCCACAGCAGATTGGCTTGCTGTTGTTAGAAGGCATTATCTTCCGTGTGGCACGCATTGTGGAAGAATTTCATCAGGATTCAGCGCTAGAGCGAGTGTATCTTTCCGGCGGTTTGTCGGCACTTGCTTGCTTACAACAAGGCATCGCGCAGTGCCTAAGCATGGATGTCTATCTAGTCATACAAAAAGAAACCAGCTTGCAAGGCGCGGCATTGCTGGCGATAGCGATGATCGCTAGTACAGAGGCAGAACGAATTAAGGTGCTTGCCCGCTCTTCCGCGCTAGTTGAAAAATACCAGTGTTGGAAGATATGGCTAGATGAATTGCTAGCGGGGCGCTGATTTATTTTGTTGTTGATGAAGCTAAAAAAGCTGTTGCCCGCAGATTCCACAGATTTTCGCCGATTAAACAACTGCGAATACTTAACTGCTGAATCACCCATTGGGTACAAATCTGCACATCTGCAAGCGCTTAAAAATCTGCGTAATCTGTGGATTGAACTGCGACTTTTGATTCATCTATGATGAGGGTCTTTTTTATTACTATAAATCGCTAATCGTGTTGCCGCGTTTTTTGGCGGCTTCGTGTGCCATTGCGATGAGATGAGTATTTAAATCACTATCAATTTCGCCGCTCATAGGCTCATTGGCCAAAACGTTATTGGCGTATGCCTGTATTTCTTCTGCATGAGTGCTTTTATCATCTGATGTCGAAGCGGTAGCTTGAAAATATAGCAAGCCATTGCGTTGCGTGATGGCGAGTAAATAAAAGTTTTTGCCATGCGCGGTGGCATCTTTATCTTTCACCTCAAAACACAGCGTCGCACTGTTTGCCGCCAGCCCACTTGGTGAGCCAATTTGTTTCGCCAGATTTTCAATAAATGGCTGTGCAAGATTAAGCTGCGGAGCGAGGGTCATGTGGTACTGACCGGGGCGATGAATGATTAAAGGGTTGTTGAGGGCAGGGGTTTTGCCGGGGCGGAAGAAGACTAAATACAGGGTTATAAGGGTGATGATAGTAAGGCTTTCGAGCATAACTTTTCCTAATAATTTATATGTATATATCTCTGACTTAGCGTAAGTTGCCTTAAGTTAGATACAAAAATGACGTGGCTGAGTGGTTTGTGCCATGCGAGCATCGTTTAGTATGCTAGCACGAATATTATCTTGAAATGAATTTTCCATGTGGTATTTACTTTTGTTAATATTTCTATAATATTAGAAATGTAGAATCGTTTTTAAGGAAGTGTTATGAAAATAGAAATAGCGGTAGAGGCATTGACCGCATTGGCTCAGAAATCACGTTTGTCCGTGTTTCGCTTGCTGGTGCAAGCGGGAAAAGAGGGCATACCTGCGGGTGTCTTAGGCGAAAAATTGGGCATCCCCCCTGCGACTTTGTCTTTTCATTTAAAAACGCTTAGCCATGCCAAGCTGATTAAGTCACGCTCCGAGGGGCGTTATGTCATTTATAGCGCCAACTATGCCAGGATGGATAAGCTGATTGCTTTTCTAACCGAGCACTGTTGCGCCGGAGATGCGCTGCAATGTGCGCCACTAAGTAAATGCTGATTAGTTCGTCATTTCCGCGAACGCGGAGATCCAACGTCTTTAATTTAAAGGGTTCCCGTTTTTGCGGGAACGACTAAATCAGTACTTCGCAAGATGTTAATAAGGAAAAATGAAATGAGTGAAAAACAATACAAGGTGCTGGTGCTGTGTACTGGCAATTCGGCACGCAGCATTTTGGGCGAAGTGTTGTTCAATATTTTAGGTAAAGGGACATTTAAAGCCTATAGCGCGGGCAGCAAACCTGCGGGGAAAGTCAATTCGGGCGCGCTGGAATGTTTGCAAGCGCGTGGCCATGATATAGCGGGTTTGCGTAGCAAAAGTTGGGATGAGTTTGCCAGCCCTGAAGCGCCGGAATTCGATTATATCTTTACCGTATGCGACAACGCAGCGGGAGAAGCTTGCCCTCTGTGGTTAGGTAAACCTGCCTCTGCTCATTGGGGGATTCCTGACCCGGCGCATATTGAAGGCGATGAAGCACGACGCGCAGCGTTTAACAAAGCCTATGCACAACTAGAGCGTCGCATTCAATTGTTCATCGACTTGCCAATTGAAACATTAGACAAGCAAGTGCTGAAAGAAAAGCTCGCTGAAATCGGACGCATTGAGGATTAAAAAATGAATATTTTTGAACGTTATCTGACTATATGGGTATTTCTGTGCATCATCGTCGGCATTGTGCTCGGGCAAGTTATACCTGCACCGTTCCACTGGTTGGGAAGTTTGGAAGTTGCCAAGGTAAATATTCCCGTCGGGCTGTTAATCTGGGTGATGATTATTCCTATGCTGCTGCGTATCGACTTCGGCGCTTTGCACGAAGTTCGCAAACACTGGCGCGGTATTGGCGTTACCTTGTTTATTAACTGGGCGGTGAAACCGTTCTCAATGGCGCTGCTAGCTTGGTTGTTTATTCGCCAGCTATTTGCTCCCTATCTACCCGCCGATCAACTCGACAGCTATATTGCTGGCTTGGTATTGCTCGCCGCCGCACCCTGTACCGCTATGGTGTTTGTGTGGAGCAGATTAGTGAACGGCGAGCCGCTATTCACCCTCAGTCAAGTTGCACTTAACGATGCCATCATGGTGTTCGCTTTTGCACCGCTAGTCGCATTGCTGCTAGGCATGTCGTCAATTATTGTGCCATGGGATACGTTGCTGGTATCGGTGCTGTTGTACATCGTATTGCCCGTGATGCTGGCGCAACTGTGGCGCAAGCTACTATTGGCGCGCGGCGAAGATGTATTGCAACGAACCTTGGTATTGCTCGGCCCGATTTCCATCTCCGCCCTGTTGTTGACGCTGGTGTTGCTTTTCGCATTTCAGGGCAAAGCCATTATCGAACACCCGCTCATCATCGCCATGCTGGCCGTGCCTATCACCATCCAGGTGTACTTCACCTCGGGTTTAGCGTACTGGCTAAACCGCCGCGTCGGCGAAGCACATTGCGTAGCCGGCCCATCGGCCCTGATTGGCGCATCAAACTTCTTCGAACTCGCCGTCGCTGCCGCGATCAGCCTGTTCGGCTTCGAATCCGGCGCAGCACTCGCTACTGTGGTCGGCGTATTGATCGAAGTGCCTGTGATGTTGAGCGTGGTGTATCTGGTGAAGCGCAGTGCAGGGTGGTATGAGGCGGGTCGTTAGCTTGTATTTAAATGGTATGTCCCACGTGAGTGGGGAACACATATACCCTCAAGGTCTTAAGTTATCCAAGGTGGTTCATCCCCACGCGAGTGGGGAACACGCATTCAAGCTTGGTTTGTAAGGAGTGGTGTGAAACAGGCAGGCGCTGCGCTGTTATCAGTTGATGCAGCTTATAGATTCGTTGTAGGCGATCCATGAGTGTTAGCTTTCATTTCTCTGAATGATATTTGTTGTGCACTTTAAATATTAAACCTAGAAAAATCTTTTATCCGCAGATTGCGCAGACTTTCGTCGATTAAACAACAACTAATGCCCAGCTGATGAGTCACCCATAGAGTGCAAATGCGCATATCTACTAGCACTTGAAAATCTGCGTTAATCTGTGAAATCTGCGGATTGAACGGCAGTTTTTAGGTTAAAAAGTCGGTGGCAATAAAAAAAGCCCCTCTTTGAGATTTCTCAAAGAGGGGCTTTTTTACAAACAGCTTACTTGCCTAATACATCATTGCGAGTACTTTCAGCAATGGCTGCACATTCTGCGATCAGGTCGCCAGGAACGTTAAGCTCTTGCAGAGTGCCACCGAGGTGTTCCATCACTGCATCGAAGTGTGAGTCATTCAGGC
>Ga0316202_10000811_pt1 | contig 28924 bp, 40 predicted proteins | sample 3monrhotite_MG_FD_204934 | JGI IMG/M metagenome (GOLD analysis project Ga0316202, IMG submission 204934) | Microbial mat bacterial communities from mineral coupon in-situ incubated in ocean water Damariscotta River, Maine, United States -... | ecosystem: Environmental > Aquatic > Marine >...
ATGTGGCGCGTGGGTTTACAGTCCACTCACCCTGCGTTGCAGCTTCGGACAGTTGTTTCAGGTGGTTGGCCATCAGGAAAACTCCACTTTCACATGTGGGATCTTCCCGTCCAGGATAGCTTGCGGGATGTCGTCGCGCTGGAATTGGCGAACAGCATCAGAGATTTCTTTGAGGATGCGGTTGCGGCGGCGGGTGTTGCTGGCTTTACGCTCATCTTCTGCGGCCTTCTCGCGGGCCTGCTCTTCGAGTCTCAGCCGCTCTTGGGTCGCGGCTTCGTCGGCCCGCTTAGACTCACGCTCTTCGCGCTCCGCCTCTGCCTTGGCGTCTTCTGCGGCCTTGATGTCGATCAGGGCGCCCTTTGCATCAGCAATGGCGTTGAGGACGATAGGCCAATGGCGGCCGGTTTCCGCCTTCATCTCTGGGATTGTCTCGGTCAGTTCGAAATGCAGGATGGCATAGGGTTGAGGTTTTCCACCGATCACGCCTTGCCCTACGCCGATAGCCCGCCCGGCAAGACTTTGCGCAATATCCTCGGCCTGCCGATCAAGTTCCGCCTCGCGCTCTTCGGCTTCCTTCGCCGCCTTCTCTTCGGCTTCCTTGGCGGCTTGGATCTGGGCGGCTTTCAGCGCCTCTTCGGCTTGCTTTTCCTGAGCGGCTTTCAGCTCGGCAATCTGCTTTTCCTGAGCCTCGCGCACCTGAGCGGACTCAAGGTCCGATTTGATCTTGGCGATAGCGGCTTCTTTCGCCTCGGCGGCCGGATCTTCGTACTCTTCCCAGTCGGAATTGATCTTGATCGCCTCCACCTCTGCCATGATCGCGGCAATATCAGCGGCAGGCATCGCGTGGCTGGTCGCTTTCAGGTCAAAGGCTTTCATTCCGGCCTCATGCTTTGCCTTGCGGGCGTCTTCGGCCTCCTGCCACTCGACAAGCGGCTGGCGCACGGTCTCGGCCAGAGCATCCAGTTCCTCTTTCACCTTGCGGCGCTGTGCATTCACGGCCTCGACAGTCTTGCGGGCCTCTTCTGTGAGGTCTTTGCCTGCGGCATCGAGCAGCGTTTTGGAACGGACCACCTTATAGGCCAGAGATTTGACCTCTTGCCGCCCCTTGGCCGTTGTCAGGTCCGAAGTATATTTCGCCACCTCATCCTTGATCTGTGTCAAAATGGGGCTCAGGTCATTCGCCTGATAGGCCGCGATGATGGCGCTTGGCTCGATTGCAACCAGATCGTTTGAGGTTTGGGATTCGTCTTTCATGGGTCTCTCTCTTTCAGAATGGAATTTTGTTCTGGTTGTCGGGGTGGTCAGGGTTTGGAACGGCGCGAAGCAGTGAACCCGTGCGCACCGCTCTAAGGCAGTCTCGAAATTGCCAGCTTGCCGCCCAGCCGGGGTGAACGCGCTGTTTCGTCCACAGCTGGATGAAGTACCCGCCAGCCTCGATGTGCTGCGCAAACTCTTCCATCGACCGGATGGGCGGGCCTTCGATATATTTCAGCGGACGGGGCATCAGATAATCACGCTGCCCTTGACGGAAATAATCCCGTCATCGAACAGCATTGCTTGTGTTTCGTGGAGCCCCGCCAGAACGCGGATAATCATCTCCACCTTGAGCACCGGATCATCGTTGAGATTTATCCATCCCGTCAGCACCCGGTCATAAAGCCCGTGGCAAACCATGCAGGCGCCGGCCACGGACAGATCCGATACCTTGGTGGACTGGCCTTTACCAAGATTGCCAGTGTGAGCGCCGACCACGGTATCCCGATCTGCGCACCGCTGACCGACAAGGCCGGCGATCCGCAGGGTACAGGGGTAGCACTCGCGGCTCTTCACTCCGCCGAACTTGCCGCCGATGGCGTCCATAAGCGGCTCAGATCGAACCTTTGGGAGAAGGTGGGGGCGGTAACTCATGCGCTCAGAACCTCGCGCACAACTGCCACAAATGCGTCTGGCGGGAAGTCTCCGGCATCCAGACACTCCAACGCTTCCTTGATGTCAGAGACCTTGTTGTCCGAGGGCGTCAGCAGGCGGATCGAGCGGCGGCGGCTTGGCGTGTAATCAATCTTTCCCGCCGCTTTCAGATCCTTGAGAACTTTGGCAATGGAGTTCATCCAAACCCCAGTGCCCTCCATGATTTCACGGTAAGTCGGGCCGTGTCCGTTCCGCTCGATGTAGTCTTCAAGGAACGTCAGCATCTTTACCTGGACCGGGTTCATGCCTCATCCTCCCCTTCGTCTTCGGGGTAGGAGATGGCATCAAAGCCAGCAAACCACTGGAGCGCCTGTTCCCCATCTTCGGTGTAGGGGTTGTCAGAGCGATCAAGGCCGCCCTCTGCCGCCTGTGCGCCGTTCTGGTATGCGGCGCTATCAGGATCAGCAGAGGGCTCCTGCTCAGGCTCTTCTGCCTGCGGTTCATCATCGGAGTCGCCAGTGGTCTCCGCTTGCGCCTTGGCGCGGGCGTCCTCGATCATCTTGGAGAATGCGCCGCCGCTATTTCGGGGCGTGACATCCTTCATCTCGTAATCTTCAACCTCTTCGCGGACCTGCAAGCCCATCAGGGCATCAGCCGCGCCATCTCGGATAGCCCAAGAGCGGGCCCGGTGTGACAGCATCCGTTTTGGATATTGCTGCCATGGACCTTTCTTGCCAGCCAGTCCGGCTTTCTTGGCGTCTTGCATCGAAAAGGTACGCACGACTTCAAGCCCGGTATCGCCACGGGTCAAGGTTGCCGTTGCCACAGCATCATCGCCCTCGCCCTCGATCTTCACATCAATATGATGCCCGTGACGCTGGACAATCGCAGGGATAGCATCACCCCAGAGGCTTGCGCGTCCGTTGATAACGGCGATGTTCGAGAGGGCTTGCATAGGGGCCAAACCCAACTCCATGCCCCGCACAATTGCAGCCATAGTCGCCTCTGGTCGCCCTTGGAAATGCTGCGGCACCATATCACCGGCCATGGATAGCGCCTGCGCAAGCCGAAAGGTTTCATCAAGGTTCTGCGGCACAATCGCGCTCAGGCTTCCGCCCTTGCCGATCTGCGGTTTTGGTTTGGCTTCTGCTACTTCTGTCATTCTGGTTTCCTCTGAATTTACTGCCGGTGGGGGATGCCAAGGGATCAGACATCCCCCGACCGGCGTTCCGCACGGTTTGATGACGGGGCGGAATTACGGTGCAACACCTGCGGTTTGCATTTGCTCAAGCAGCATGTCGCGCTGCCAATCTGGGCGGCGATAAGCGCCGACATGTTCGCCGGGGCCAGGCCAGTGCCCGCTGTCCATTGCTTCGCGGATCTGGCGCAGGGCGTTGTAATTGCGAAACTCCGCCATCTTCAAATCTTCCTCGCAGACTTCGCGCAGGATCACATGATGCGGGGCGGTGTCTTGCTGAAAGATGAGGCCGACCTGATCCGGCCAGTTGCCGGTCAGTTGTTCAAAGCCCATAGCGGCAAAGGACATCTGCATGTCATAGCCATAGCGGGTGATTCGAGCATCACAGATGTGCGCATTGAACGGCGCACCCTGAGTGGACAGTTTCTTGTAGTCAGACAGCATCCCCGAAAACGATACTTGGTCAGGGCGGGCAAGGCACCAAATTCCGGTGCGCTCATCTTGCCAAGCCATTGTGATTTCAGGCTCACCGCCAAGGGCAGCGCGGGCGGCAGGATCAGAGGCAAGCACCTTGCCCATGGAGCAGATCATGTCCCACTCTTTTTCGTTGACCTTCTCACGCGGGTCTTCGTCAATTTCCTGCCAATATTCCACCGCCCTGACTGCGGCAGGCGTGGCCTTGCCGTGGTGGTACTTATAAACCTGATCGAAAGAGGGCCGGTTTGGAATGGATGCAGGAGGCTCTGCGCCAGCTGCAATATCGGCCAGCATTTCTGGCACTGATTTTGATGGCGGCTTGGAGGGCAAAACGCGCACATAGTCTTCGACGCCTTCGGGCCCAAGCTCAATGAACGCCGCCATGACGCGGCCAAGGCGCAGCGCAGCAGTGTCTTCCACCGCCTTCCGATCTGGATTGTCTGGGTGGTTGAGCCACACATCTGACAGCGACCCCAGCTCAGCCTTGCGCAAAACTCCGCTGGTAACGGAATACCCGTCACAAGGCTGATTGTGGTGGCGATCAAGGCTGATCCGGTAGAAGCCCGGCTCAGTGATCAACTCTTCTGGGCCTAGATCTCTGATACCCAATTCGATGGTGTCGCGCATGTTGACATCCCCTGTTTGTTGCAGGGATGTTTATATCGCATATCGAAACTTAATCAATAGAAAATATCGCAAACCAATACATTTTGTTTCGATACTCAGTCACCGTACTGAGAATCAAAGAATTTGATTTCAGACCTTGCGCCCGTACCAGAGAAACTTGAGTGGCTGTTATGTCGAGGGCGCGGGCCAGCTCTGCTTGCTCACCACGCTTGCCCGAGATCCGAGCCTTGATCCACTTACCATCTATCATATCCATTGCAGGGTCATGCCACCGGCAGTTTCGTAAAAAAATATCGAAAACCGCATCAAAGTCTTGACTAAGTTTCGATTAACGATACTTTGCTGACCCATGGAACCAGCATCAAAAATCATCAAAGCATTCGGCGGCGTGAAAGCGGTCTGTGAAATCACGGGCATCTCCTATCCGCAGGTTTGTAAGTGGCGTTTGCCGCGTGAGCGCGGCGGGACCAATGGGACGATCCCTTGGGACAGCGCGAAAAAGCTCATGAACCACGCCAAGGAATATGGCGTCGAAGTTACCCACGAGGACTTCTTCCCTAAAGAAGAGCAGGCGGCGGCCGAATGACCGTCGCCTGCATCAAATTCCAGAACCCTGTTCATGTTTCTGCATCGTACCGGAAACATAGGGGTGATTCATTGGAAAGGCCTTTCAGAAAATCCAGCGGTGCGGTTGCGCCAGAAGACGCTGAACGGGAATGGTTTGCCAGCCTGATCTGGCGCATCCTGCAACGGTATTACGAGGTCCGCGCAAAGCGGGCCTCAAGGGCTGCGGTTGATTTCAAATCCCGCGCCGAAAAGTTTTTCAACAAGATCAACGGGGCGTCGAAATAGCCCCTCCCACCGTGCCTTTTTGGCGCAAACCAATAGGAGCAGCAGATGCCCAACGACGAAAATCACATCAGCAACAGTCAAGTGGACGTGGACTGGAATGATCTTGAGACATTCCTTTCCGAAATGGCCGACAAGCAGCGGACGGTTTCCGAGGCGACAGGTTCTCTCCGGTCCCACTTGAAAACCGTTCTGAATGACACCGGCTGGCACAAGAAGGCCGCCGCCATGATCCGCACCATCGACGCCATGAGCGAAGAGGCCCGCGCCGATTTCCTTGCGTCCTTTGAGCCCATGTTTGACGTGATGCTTTCAAAGAAATGGCGGGATGAATCCATGGACTTCTTCAAAGATCCGACTGAGCGGGAGGACTGACAGATGGAATGGTTGGCCGTACTCATCGGGGTTTTTATCGGCACCATCGTCTTCGAGATTATCAAGAGGACGATGCGGAAATGATCATCCTGGCCTTTGATCTGGGACGGGAAACGGGCGTTGCTTATGGCAACGTCCGTGACATCCCCAAATTCCAAACAGAGTTCCTTGGCAAAGCTGGCAGCACACAGGCCGCCCGTTTTTCCCAGACACTCCGCATGTGCAACCGGTTGATTGAGCAAATCAAGCCGGATGCAATCGTGATCGAGAAACCTATCGCTGCGGGTGTTGTTGGTAAAGAGGCCCGCGTTCAGCAGGCTTTTGGATACCGTGGCTGTGTCTTCGCTATGGCTCAGATGAAGGGCATCAAACCCTACGAGTACAGCGTTCAAGACATTCGCGGACACATGCTTGGTGAACGCAATCTTAAATCAGAAGTCGCCAAGCCGCGGGCATTTGAGGCGTGTAAGCGCCTTGGATGGAACCCCGCCACCTATGACGAAAGCGATGCCGGCGCAGTCTGGCACTTCGCAAGAATGAAGATAGGCGGAGTCACAACTCTGCCCGGTCTATTTGGGGATCAATTGCATGGCTGAAATAAGCAGCTTCAACGGGGGTGGCGCTCAAGAGGCGTCATCATCTCACAGTGTCGAGACAGAGCAGGTTGTCATTGGCGCCTTACTTCTCAACAATGAACTTTATCACAAGATTTCATCCCGCCTTGAGGCCGATGACTTCTTTGATCCGGTTCACCAACGTATCTGGGATTGCATATCTTCACGGGTAGACGCTGGATCAATTGCCAGCCCCGTGACGCTCAAGTCTGACCTGGCAAATGACGATGGGTTGAAAGAATTGGGCGGCGCTGGCTATCTGGCCCGCATGGCCGGATCGAGCCGGACAACGGGGTTTGAGGAATATGTTTCTCACCTGATCGAGTTGAAGGCCAAGCGCGACATTCTCTCTATTGCCAAAGATGCGACCGAGACAGTTGAACACGGGACCGGCCCAGCCCATGAGGTCGCGTCAAAGATGGAGCAACAGGCAGGTAGCCTTATCGCCCGCACCACGTCCAAGCCGATCCTTTCCAGTCACCTAAAGGGCGTCACGGACGCGGTGACGAACATTAATGACATGCGGATGGGAGACAGGCCGCCAGGCATTCCCTCTGGTATCCGCCAGCTTGATGATCTGATGGGGGGGTTCATGCCGGGCCGTTTCTATGTTGTCGCGGGCAGGCCATCTATGGGTAAGACAACAGCGGTTCACAACTTCGCATGGGCGGCGCAGAAGGCCGGACACGGCGTCTTCTTTGCATCCTTGGAGATGCCCGGTGATGAGATGGCAACGCGCCTTCTGTCCCGTGGTTTGATCGGGAAAGGCCACCGCGTCCCTTACTCACGCATGTTGCGCGGTAAGGTGACAGATGAAGAGATGCGGCTGATTGTTGATGAGGCCAAGGCTCAAGAGGCAACCCCGATTTACTATGGTGAACGCCATGTGCGCAGTATCACCCGGCTCAGGGCGGCAGCCAAGCGGGCCCACCAGCAGCTTGCCGACACTGGAACACCTCTGGGCATGATTGTGATCGACTACATCCAGTTGATTTCGGACCCGACAGCCAAAGACCCGCGCATCAGCGTTTCCCGCGCCACTTCACTTTGTAAGGATCTGGCGATCGAGCTGAGCATTCCGGTCATTGCCTGCGCTCAGTTGAACCGATCAGTTGAACAGCGCGACCCGCCAGTCCCGGTGCTTTCTGATTTGAAGGAGTCCGGTTCCCTTGAGGAAGACGCCGATGCGGTGATCTTCTGCTACAGGAACGAATACTACCTACAGCGCAAACTGGATGCCGGGCAGAACGGCGGAATTGACGCTCAGGCCGATCTTGAGGCCCAACTGGCGCAGGTTCGCAACGAGATTGACTATATCGTCGCCAAGCACCGTGGCGGGCCTGTGGGGCAGCGTTCAAGCTATGTGGACCTCGCGCACAATCTGATTGCCTCTGATTATGATCGGAACAGGGGGCATTTACTGTGAAGTCTGGTTGGACAAAAAAACCCCGTTCTCGCTTTGAACACCACCTATTCCACAAGGAAAAGTTTTGCCGAGGTTACGCTTGGGATTGGATGGTTGATCACGCAGCCTTCAAAAACATTTCGTTAGATGTCTCAGGCCGCACTGTTCAGATCAATAGGGGGCAGCTTTGCTACTCGATCAGATACCTCGCGGCGGCGTGGAATTGGGATAAGGCCGCAGTGAGCCGCTTCCTGACCCGCCTCAAAACCGAGACAATGATCGAAACACAAACCGAGACAGGTCAAACAATTATAACTATCTGTAATTATGAGCGTTTTAACGCCCTCGATTTAGAGACCGAGACACCAACCGAGACACCAACCGAGACAAGAGTGAGACAGCAGCGAGACAGCAGCGAGACAAATAATAAGAAAGATAAGACCTATAAGAAGGAAAATACCCCCCCAGCCCCCAAGGGGGAGGGTGATTTGTTTGGAGGTAAAAAAGCGGAACCAACACCCGCTGAAATCCTCTCTGCAATCATCCCGGTGCAGCTTGCCCAAGACTTCGTTGAGCATCGGCGGCGCATGGGGAAGAAACATCACCTGACCGATCTTGCCGCAAAGCAGTTGGCGAAGAAGTGGGGCGGATACTCAAACCGGATCGCAGCCTTTGAGCAGTCCATCGCAAATGGGTGGCAGGGCGTGTTCGAGGTCAAGCAGACCCAGCAGCGCGGGCCAGCTCACATGCCGACAGATGGCATTGGCCGGATGATCGAGAACCGGAACCGACAGCGCGAGTCTGAGCCTCAATCATTTATGGGAAAGGCGAAGACCATTGGCTGAGTTTCAGAACATCAACGAGGTTCCACTGTTCCGCTATGAGATGATCATGGCGGATTGCCCTTGGACTTTCGCCAACTGGTCCCAGAAGGGCGAGGAAAAGAACGCCTCAAGCCAATATGACTGCATGAGCCTCGAAGACATCAAGGCGATGCCGATTGCAGACATTGCGACCCCTGACAGCGTTCTCTGGCTTTGGGCGACAAACCCGATGCTGCCGCAGGCATTCGAGGTGATGTCCGCTTGGGGGTTCACATTCAAGACCGCTGGCCACTGGTCGAAGAAAACCAGCAAAGGCAATCAGGCGTTTGGCACGGGGTACATCCTGCGCAGCGCGGGAGAGCCCTTCCTGATTGGCACCATCGGCAAACCAAAGACCGCCCGCAACATCAGATCCGTGATCGAGGGTCCGGTCAGGGAGCATTCCCGCAAGCCAGACGAAGCGTTCGAGGCCGCAGAGCGGATGATGCCGGACGCAAAACGTATTGAGATTTTTTCACGGCAAGAGCGTCCAGGATGGGACGCCTTCGGCAACGAGATAGGAGTTTTTGCATGACCGTAATCACAGCAGAAGAGCAGGCGGCAATTGATGCCTTCATGGCCAATAAGGAAATCACCAAGATTCCGACCGGTAAGAGCCACCACAGCGGTTGGAAGTGGAGCGAAGAAGAGGGCAAACTGGTGTTGGTCGATCAGGACGATAACACCTACGGCAAGAAAAATTGGACACCGGGCCGGAAGATCACGCCAGAGACCGCGCAGCGCCGGATGCGGCTGCGTGAGCACATGGACAACCTTGGCGGCGCCGCAGAGTTCGCAGAGGCGGAGGGCGTCGAGATGTTTACGGTCTACAAGGACGCTCAGGCCATTGGCCGGACATTCAAATATGTGACCGCACAGCGGAAGTTGGTCGAGGGACCGAAACCCAAGAAAAAGCGGGTTTACAAACCAAGGCCGAGCAGGGCGAAGCCGAAGTCTGTCCCTCGCAAGGTAAAACCAGAAGTTCAAGCCCGCCGCGCCAAGGTGAAGGAGTTGATTGGCCAGAGCTTGAGCCGTGCAGCCATCGCAAAGGCGCTTGGTGTGTCTCGGAAGACAGTCAGCAATGATGCCGCTGCCTTGGGTATGTTGATCAATCCTGAAATGGCAGCCCGTCTTTCTGGCGAAAGAATCGAAGCCCGCCGCGCCAAGGTGAAAGAGTTGCTTCTGGCAGGTTATTCCAGAGATGAGATTGCCAAAGCCTGCGGGGTTTCGCGTCAGCCGATTGGCGAGGACATCAAGGCACTTGGCCTTATCGGTCTGGCCAGCACAAAACAACTGAAAAAACGCCGGATACATGACGCAATCAACGCATCAGAAGCCAAGACCGAGCAGGCCGTTGCCAAGCTGGACTGCGGCGAAGAGCTGCATGTCATCATCGCCCGCAATCCCCACGGCAAGATCGTGGGTATCTCCATCGCAGAGGGGGCGGACGCATGAGCTCAGTGGGCCACATGCTCAACCAGATCACATCTCTGGAAGAGTTGCAGGGCTTTGCAGACATGCTGTTTCACCCGCCGCCCGGCGTTGAGGTGAAGCCGCACACAGAGGCAGACAGGCAGAGAATCGCAACAATGAAAATCGAGTTTCAGAAGAGGGCAGGGAAATGAACAAGCGCGGACTTATCGAAAGCGATCCATACGGCGAGAACAAATGAAGGGCCAACCCAGCATCAGCGCCGTTTACAGGCTGGCCGCGCCGGACACTCCACCTGATGACATCGAGCAGTGGGGCCGGATCGAGCGTCTGAGAAGAGCCGCTTGGCGCGATGCTGGCGTGATCGCGGTTTCCCCGAATGAATTGCCGGAACCTCTGGCGGGGCAGATCAAATCATGGGCCGAGGACGCCTATGGGAAGAGCAGGAAAGGATGAGAACTTGAGGCAAGTAGTCGAAGCGCCGCTTGAGACGCGCAGAATGTCGATCAGAACGGCCCTTGAGTGGGCTTTTGGAACGGAGTTTGCTTGGCTCAGTCTCGATGAAACCGATGTGGAGCGCCAAGTTGGCGTTGATACGATCTACCGGCTCATGGAGCGGCACAAGTTGGGCGGAATGCACATTCAGGGAGGCGGCCGGAGTGATCCGCACCACGATGCGGACATCATTGCCGCGGCTGTGACCGGGCTTGCGCTCAATGGCGGCGATTATGGCATGGCGCTGACCATCGCAGAACTCGCCAGAATGGGGAAGGCACCGAGTTGGATGGAAGGTGCTGTGCCTCAGATCGAGCCGATGGAATGGAAGAAGAAGGGGGGGTTTTCAAAAGACCCTATGGGCGCAGAGGAAGTTTTACAGAAGCACACGCTCTATGAGAAGCGCCCAGTGCCAAGAAAGCCAGGCACCTATGGAACCTATCGCCGCGTCATCTCTGTGAAGTGGGTTCCGATCCGGTGGACGATTCACCCAAGGGAAATAAAAAACGCCCGCCGCAACTACCTTGCATGGGCGGACGCTTTGGAGGGGTTGCGCGATAAGCTGGTGGCTGATGGCAACTTGGAGACAATCGAGTTGACGAAAAATCTGCCAGTCAGGAGACCTTGGGCCCGTTCACCGGTTGCAGATCATCAAGAGGCAGGTGTTAATCCGCGTTCCTGATGCGGCAAAACTTCCCTCTGGCAGATCCTTGAAAGGTCCAGCCCATCCCCAACTATTCAGGGGTTTCGCCCACTTCCTGAATGCGAGATGTTTCTTTGTCTCATTCACGGATGCACTGGTGGGAACGACAGCGCGAAGAAGCCCGCCCGGCGCCAAGAACTTAAATGCGTGGCGGATGTGGTCCATGTAGTGAGTCCCGTAGAAAGGCGGGTTCATGCACACGAAGTCATAAATTGGCGTTGGCTCGATTGACAGAAAGTTTGCCTGCCGCACGGTGACATCGAGCCCCTCGCGCTGTGCTGCGCCCTTCATGACATCGCAATGCTCATTTACCACCTCATAGGCGGTCACTCTGGCACCCTTTCGGGCCGCCTCAAGCGCGATTGCACCTTGGCCCGCAGATGGTTCAAGAACCTTTGCGCCTTCGCTCAGGTGAAGATTGTCCAGAACCTCACGGACCACATGGGAGGGCGAGGGGTAGAATTGCAGATCTTTGGAAACTGCCGTGGACTTGTTGAACAGGTCTTCGTCATCTCCGCCTTGATAGGCATCGGGCAGAACCTCGCCATAGTATTCAGCCAGCAGCTTGTTCGCCTTCTCGACCAGATCATCACGGGTGAACCACAGGTGTGCGTTCCGGTTCTTGAAGCCATCAATGCGGAAATATTCCGTTTCGGTTTGAGATTGCATCGGCCCATAGTGCCCGCGCCGATCATCATCGACGGCTTTTCGTAGAGATGCCGCGCCCTCTGGATTTTCGCTATCCAGTTTTGCCATGACGCGCTCAACATCCGCGATTGTATCCCAAGTTGAGCCATACTCAGTTGAGCCGGAATGCTCAGAGAAAGCCCGTTCAACGATGATCCGGCTGCCAACCTTGAAACCGTCATGGCTCTTGAAGCGGCGATCCAGCTTGGAAAAGCAATTCACGAGGCCGCGCTGAAAAATCATATCCGCATCTGCAAATAGTTGCTGCAAGGTCGCCCGCACATTGTCCAAGGTTGCCTCTGGGACATCAGCGCCAAGGCTTTCGCTGAACTCTTTTTTGGCCTGGGCGTCCATCAAGTCAGTCATTCCGGCCCGCTCGATCAGATAGCGCCAGATACCGCAGTCAAGGCTCTTGCGGTAGGACTCCATCGACTTTTCCACATCAAACCCACGAGGCCGGAAGAGATGCCCAAACGCGCTGCCATCATCGTGGTAGTGCCCGCCTTCACCCATGTCAGCTTGCCGCTTCAAGCCAGTCGCCTTGTCTGACAGGTCATAGGCAGCAGAAAGAGCCAGTGCGGCCTCCCTTTGTTGCTTGAGCGCAAGGTCTCTGCACTTGCAGATCCGCTCAACGGCTGTATGCGGCACAATCTCGGTGTGGGCGTTCATGGCGGTTATCCTTTTTCAACACGCCCGCGTGGGGCAATCAGGGTGAATAGTCAGACCTTCCAGCCAAGCCCCAATGTCAGGGCCAAGGATGGCAACGGTCACGGCAAGCACCAACACAAGTAAGATTTGCGCGGCTAACATCAGTTGCAGGCTCATGCTGCGTTCCTTTCGGCTTCATCGGCGATCCGGCACAGCTTATGGCCAGCATCGCGCAGGGTTTCGGGGTCAACGGTGGAACGCGCAGCCCGCAACAGCATGTGATTTACGATCAAGGTACAGACAGCGCGGCAAGATAGCATCATCAGCTTTTCCGCTGCGGTATCCGTTGGTATGGCAGGCGGGCGCAAGCGGCGCGGCTTGAGGAATGCCTTGGGGCTAAGGAAACTCATGCTACACCTATGGCGGCGCGGTAGGCGGCGACCTTGCGAAGGGCTGAAACGTAGTCAGCATCAACGTCGCTGCGACTTATGTCTTCCGGGCCTGTCGCAATCTCAAGGTATCTCTCGCAAAGATCATCGGCAGCCTTCGCCAGTTCCTCCGCAGCCAGTAGGGCGGTATCGCGGCGCTCGATCATTCTTTGCGCTTCTGCAAGGGAGTTTGTCTGTTTACCGTCTTCACGATCCTTGCGAATGTCATCAATAAGGCTCATAGCCCCGCCCTCCGTTCTGCATAGGCGTGGGCTTTGTCATCACCCGCCATTTCGGCCATAGCAGCCGCGTCTTTGGCTCTCTGCTCGATGCAGTCAGAGCAAAGAAAGCCAGCGCCGTTTTCTGTTTTGGTCAGATGATCTTCGCCAACCAGCGCATGACAATCGGTGCAGTGATTGTCTTGCACAATTTCATCAATTGCATCTTGCAACACCTCAAGGCTCTTGGCGTCTACGGTCATCCACTCAGGATCGCCATCGCCGGTAATCTCTTCATGCTGCCCGTGCCAGATGTCGTTGCGGATCTGCTCGACATACCAGAGGCCAGAGATTGTCTGATAGGTCAGACCAGCCTTGCCCATCTTCACCTGCATGGCGCGATTGAACGCCAACGCTGTTGCCCGCGCCACATGGGGCGGCACAAAGACATTGATGAAATCGCCGTCAGAGTTTCTGAATTTTAGCGTATCATCGTTCACCTCCGACAATCGGCTGTGTTGCGCAACGTCTGCGCTGTGAATGCTCGCTGACATACTCATATTATCCATCTCCATTGCATTTGATGCACCACTCAGTCACGTTCTGGCCCCGCGCATAGTCAAAGCGCGTGACCACGCCGCCTGTACCGCCGCACTCCGAACACCTGCCAACTTGGTCTTGTGGCGGGATGCGTTTTGCGGACTCCAAGTCCAGCCAAAGAACCTCTTCGCACTGGTGGCACACAGGCCCGCCGCAGCGATCCACAAGAGGCGCAATCCGACTGTTGGAAGGAACGACTGCAAGCTGGTCGCGGTTCAGCCCTGTTCGATGGCACTTGGCGCACTCACAGTGCCCGTCCATTGGTAGAAGTCCGCGCAGTTGCAGGGCGGAGTTGATCAGCGCCGTGACGCTCTGGTTCATCATGGGTTTCTCCACTTCGGCGTTATTGCCAATAAGCAGAATATATCGTTTATCGAAACAAACTCAAGCAACATGTGTCGATATTCGAAAAAAGTTTTGACAATCGCCATTGGTGTTGACAGAAGAACCCTTGCAACCACTGCCTTCCCCGGCATGGTATGACTGCTCAATGTTGACCGGACTTGCCCGCCTTGTGCGGGCATTTTTTTGTGGCGGGTTAGCTCAGTTGGTAGAGCGCCGGACTCATAATCCAGAGGCCGATGGTTCAAGTCCATCACCCGCAACCAGATCGTCCCCTACTCCAAAAGGATCGGCCCGCTGTCCTTAATCGCCGCGATGCGCCTGGGCGTTAACCGTGTGGGGCAACGACATTGGGAACATGGAATCGCGGCCAGCGGGCAAGCGCAAACAAACGGAGACCCCAATGCAGATTGAATACTTCACCAACGCCGGACCAGACAGCGAACCGAACCAGAATGACGCGGCTCTCGGCACCCTGACTGCAACAGAGTTCACCAGCGGTCATTTGAACGTCGAACTGCACGGCATGACCGCAGAGGGGGCAATGGCCCTGATCGACACGCTGCAAAACTATCTCATGCAGGGCGAACAGCAGGTCCACTGACCGAAAGGATTGAATTATGGCGACGATCACTCCCCAGATTAAAACACACCCCGGCCGCATGGAAATCCTCTGGGAAGAATGTACCACCGGTGACACGCTCAGCCCGGTCAAGCTGAAAGACGCGCCCGCCATGGTTGCCTGCGTTCACGCCTTCGGCACCTTCAACTCCACCACAGTCAAGATGCTGGGCTCAAATGACGCCGCCGCAACCTTCATTGCGCTGCCGGATCTGTCTGGGACCGAGATTGCCCTGACAGCCAACGGACTCAAGGACTTCTCAACTGCCTGCCTGTACCTCAAGCCCGAAGTAGCGGGCGGCACCAGCGACGATGTGGACGTGAAAGTGGTTATCCGCCTGTGATGCAAGACCGCCGCCCTCTCATCCAGAAACGCGCAAGACTCCTGCGCACCCGGCGCATGGCTGTTGGTGGCGGGGGTGCCGCAACAAACCTGACAGCAGGGTTCGCTTCGCCATGGGTAGGGTATCACTCAGGCAATGTTGCGGGCTTCGGCGCAGTGGCGGCAATTGGTGAATACACAGCCGGAAACATCAACGGATTTGAGTTGGGCGCTGTTCTGCGCAACGGGACAACGCTTTATATCACCTTCGAGGGAAATTCCCTTGCCGCCATGTCTGGCGTCACCATCTCATTTGGCGGCAATGACTTCGCACTTGATAGCGGCGGGGGGAATTACACTGGCGGGGATGAAACCTTCTATTACTTCTATGGATCACCCACAGACTCAATAGAGGACGGTGTATCCTACACGCTGGCTGTGTCCTGATGAGGAATCGTCCAGCCAAAGGCGCATGGTTCGACTTCCCCTGCTCTGACTATGCCCGCACCTTTCGCAGCCTCTTCTATGGCGGACCATTCCTGACAGCAAAGCGCGGCATTCCTTGGGAGGATGTGCAGTAATGCCTAAAGTTCTTGTCCACCAAATCCAGTATGACGCTTTCCTCGCTGAGTTTGGCCAGGAGTGGGCCGACAAGCACATCGTTTTGGATGAGCCGCTGCCAGTGGAGCGCGATACCCTCTTCGGCATGAGCCCAATCCAATCCATGAGGGCGCACCACGAGACAATTATAGCCCGCAACTTGATAGACGACACGTTGGCCACCGCGCCAGATAACCCGCCAGCCTTCACCCAGTATGAGGGTGTCTGTGTCGGCGGCCCGCAAAACACCTGCATTATGGCGGGAACGTCGAAGAAGATGCAGTTCGGGGACTTCAATCTAAACGATGATGGGTCCGCCGATGTAAGGAAGGGGCATTACGAGTTCAGCGAGGGCAAGTGGCTTTGGCAGGGGTACAGGAAGACAACGGTGCCCGCAGATCGCGTGAGCCTGTCCTAATGCCTGCCCTCAAGAACCCCAAGCATGAACTCTTCGCTCAGTATGTCGCCAAGGGCATGAAGGACTGCGATGCCTATGTTGAGGCAGGGTATAAATACAATCGCGGCAACGCATCGGCGCTTAAAACAAAAGAAAACATTTCAGCCCGCATCGAAGAGTTGATCGAGAAAGCATCAGACAAGGCAGAAATCAGCATCGAGCGCGTTCTGCGTGAACTGGGCCGGGTAGGGTTTCAAGACCCTCGCAACCTGTTCTCGAAAGAGGGCGGCATCAAAGGCATTCACGATCTGGATCAGGACACGGCAGCGGCTATCGCATCTGTTGAGTTGGTCAGCCGCAAGTCAGGTGAAACTGATGACGATGGCAACCCGATCTATGAGCAGATCCACAAGGTGCGGACCTGGGACAAGGTGTCTGCCCTTGAGAAAATGGCACGTATCCTTGGTGCGAACATCGACAAGATCGAAGTGACCGGCCCGAATGGCGGACCTATCGAAGTAACGGAGGAAACCCCGCGTGAGCGCATCGCAAGCAGAATTGCTGGCCTCGCTGCCAGAGGCGCAGCGGCAGGAAATTCTTGATAGCCTCACAGACGAAGAACTTGAGCAGCTTGAGTATGACTGGCTGTTCTGGGGGCGGCCGGAGCAGTTTGCACCTGATGGTGAATGGTCAACGTGGGTCATTGATGCTGGTCGCGGCTTCGGGAAAACAAGAGGCGGCGCCGAGTGGGTCAGGCAGCAGGTATATGCTGGAAAGAAGCGCATCGCACTGATCGCAGAGACCTATAAGGATCTGGTTGAGGTGATGTGTTACGGGGAAAGCGGGCTTGTGAGCGTGTTTCCCCCTCACGAGCGGCCCCGCATTGTGGCAAACCCCGGTGTTTCGGTGACGTTTCACACTGGGGCAATCGCTCTGGGGTACAACGCAACACAGCCGGCACAGCTTCGCGGGCCGCAGTTTGATGCTGCATGGTGCGATGAGTTGGCAAAGTGGCGCTACGCTCAAGAAACTTGGGACATGTTGGAGTTTGGCCTGCGCCTTGGGGATGACCCCCGCGCCTTGGTCACAACAACACCACGGCCCATCCCGATCATGCGGGAAATCCTTTCTGACCCCGACACAAGGGTGACGAGGGGTTCGACATTCGACAACGCGGGCAATCTGGCCCAGAAATTCTTGCGCAAGATTCGCCGCCGCTATGAGGGAACGCGGTTGGGTCGGCAGGAACTCCATGCAGAGATGCTGGACGATCTGCCCGGCGCACTCTGGACGCGGGACATCATCGAGGCCCACAGAGCGCCCGCGCTGGACAAAGACGAAAACCCGCTGCCTTTGCCGCCTATGCGCCGCATTGTTGTTGCCGTTGATCCTTCTGGGGTTGGCGAGGGTGACGATGAGACCGGCGATAGCGTTGGCATCTTGGTTGTTGGCAAGGGGTTCGACAATCGGGCCCACGTCATCGCAGACCGCACCAGCGATGGCGGGCCCGCTGAATGGGCCAAGGCGGCAGTGGACGCCTATCACGAGTTTAAGGCGGACCGGATTGTCGCAGAGCGCAATTTCGGCGGCGCGATGGTCGAACACACGATCAGAACCGCAGACGCCACAGTCAGTTACAAGAGCGTGACAGCCAGCCGGGGCAAAGTTGTTCGGGCTGAGCCGGTGTCCGCGCTCTACGAACAGGGGCAAGTCAGCCACATCGGCGCTTTCCCTGAGCTTGAAGATCAAATGTGTGACTTCGGACCTGATGGATACATCGGGAAAGGTTCACCAGACCGCGTAGACGCTCTTGTTTGGGCAATCACTGAACTCTCCTTTGGAGGCGAGACCATCTTTGACGTTCCGTTTGACCGCATCTCGGTCGCACCGTTCCCAATCCCTGCTCACTGGAAGCGGGCCTATGCCGTTGAGCGCAAGGACGGGCGGGTTGCGGCACTCTGGGGCGCGATCGACCCCGCAGATGGCGTCATCCACTTCTATTCGGAGCATGACATGCCACCCAGCACCATGACCTTGCAGGCAGAGGCGATCAAACTGCGCGGACCTTGGATGCCCGGCATGTTCCCTGTCACCGCCCCGGGCAGATCGAAGGCAGAGGGCAAGGCGCTCATCAAAGAGATGAAGCAATCGGGATTGAAGCTGCGCGATGTCCACTTTGCCGAAGAGGCAACAGAGGTGGTCGATCAGGTCAATCTGGGCCGCGTCAAGGTGTTCTCGAACCTGACAGGCTTTGAACGTGAGTACCGCGCCTATCAGCGCGACGAGAACGGCAATCTGGCAGAGACCGGCTTGCTGATGAACTGTTTCAGGGCGTGGGTCCGGTCGGGCCGCAACGTGGCGACGACGAAACAAGATGATGCACCTGTTGTTCGCCAGACAACCGCAGACAGCGCAGGGATTTACTGATGTGCATGGTTGTAGGTGTACACGTCACAGAGCCCAGTCCCTATGGGAGAGACGTTAAGGCGGGACCAATTTTCACAACAGATGGCGACTTTGCCCTGCTTGCTCTTCGGGATGTTGCCTACGGCGAGGAACACCCAACTGATGCCTTCGTTCACCCTGACTTTAGCCGCCCCAAAATTGGGGAGACCGGCACATTCGCCGCCGCCTTTTGGCATGGCTTGTTCGATTTCACTCAACCGGTAGAGGCCATCGCTGATGCTTGACGGAATGCAACGCCTGCAATCACGGCGCCGCGACGAATTGACAGACCCCGGCGTCATTGCGCTGGTGGACCGCTTGCGCAAACTCGCCGATGAGCGCGTGAAGATGCGCAGCCTTGTCGAGCAACGCTGGCTTGAGGATTTGCAGCACTTCCATGGCCAGTATGATGAGGCGACGGAGAAGTGGCTGGCCAAGGCTGAAAACAAGAACAAGTCCCGCCTGTTCATCAACCTGACGCGCCCCAAGACCAACGCGATGATCAGCCGGATCACGGACCTGTTGTTCCCGACCGATGACAAGCACTGGGGCATCCAGCCAACTCCGGTCCCTGAGATGGGGCGGCAGGAGTCACAGGCGCAGAACATCATGGACCGGGCCAAGGCAGTTGCTCATGACGCGCAAGAGCGTCTGGACGATCCAGAACAGGATGACCCGCGCAAACTGCAAGAGGCGGATCAAGACATCCAACTCGCCAACGACAACCTGAAAGCCGCCCAAGACGCGCTGGACCATCTCTCAGACATTCGCAAAGAGGCCAAACTGGCCTGCGAGTTGATGGAAGAAGAGATGTTCGACCAGCTCAAGGCCAGTCTGTATCAGGCGCAGTGCCGCGATGTAATCGAGGACGCCTGCAAACTGGGCTCAGGCGTGATGAAAGGGCCGGTGCTGGCCGAGAAGGTCCGCAAACGCTGGTTGTTCAATGAGAAGGCCGGCAAGCACGAACTGACAGAGGTTCTGGACATCAAGCCAGCCTTCACCCGCGTTGATCCTTGGGCGTTCTTCCCTGATCCAAACGCACGGACGATTGATGAGTCCGAGGGGTTCCTTGAACGCCACATGATGAACCGCAAGCAGCTGCGCGAGCTGGCGCGGCGCAGCGACATGGATAAAGAGGCCATCAACAACCTCTTGAAGATTGGCGCGGATGGGGTTGCACCAGAGGGCATGAGCCAACTGTTTGCCCTGACCAACGACGAGGCGCACCAGATCAAGGGCAAGTTCCAGGTCTGGGAGTATACCGGCCCGATTGAGCCGGAAGAACTGCGCTTGCTGGCCGATGTCTATGAGGATGGTGAGATGCTGTCCGAGCTTGAGTATCTGGAAGAGGTCCACGCGAAGATCTGGTTCTGCCAGAATGAGGTTCTGTCCTACGCTCTGCACCCGCTCGAAAGCAACGAGGCCATCTATTCTGTCTACAACATCGAGAAATCAGAGACTTACGTGCTTGGTGGCATTGGTATGCCCCGGATTATCCGCGATCCGCAGAAGGCGCTCAATTCCGCACACCGGATGATGATGGACAACGGGCGGGTCTCTGTTGGGCCGCAGGTGGTGATCAACAAGGAGCGCATCAAACCGCAAGATGGCAGTTGGGAACTGTCCGAAATGAAAATCTGGGTGGATGAGGACGGTATCAGCGAACGCCCAGCCTTTGAAATCTACAACATCCCGCTCAATCAGGCGCTTTTGGCCAATATCATTGAGATGGCCCGCCGCGACATTGACGAGATGTCCTCGATGCCAATGATTGCCCAGGGTGAACAGGGCGCCGGTGTTACGAAGACCGCACAGGGCATGGCGATGCTGATGAACAGCGCCAACGTGAATTTCCGCCGCTACATCCGCAATTGGGACGATGACATCACGGTCCCGAACCTGCGCCGCCTCTATGACTTCAACATGCAATTCTCCGACAAGGAAGAGATTAAAGGCGACTATGAGGTCGATGCCCGCGGCTCTACTGTCCTTCTGGTCCGTGAGATGCAGGCCGCGAACCTGATGCATCTGGCCGACCGCTTTGGCGAACATCCTGAATATGGCGTCTACATCGACAAGCCGGAATTGCTGAAACAGGTGGTCAAAGCGAACATGATCCCCGCAGATGGTTTGATCCGGTCCGAGCGCGAAGCCGAAGAGCTGCGCCAGCAGCAGGCCAAGCAGCCTGATCCACAAGTCATGGCCGCACAGGAGATGATCGAACTCAAGCGCGAAGAGACACAGGCCAAGGTTGCCATCGCAGAGATGAACAACGAGACCAAGGTTCAACTTGAAGAGATGGACAACGACAGCCGCATGGAGATTGCGGCTCTGAATGCCTCAGAGAGCGCAGAAGATCGCGAGGCCCGCCTTGAGATTGAAGGCGCGAAGACCGGCGACAAGTCCACGGCGGCCGCCATCAAGCGCGACCTTGATGAGCGCAAACTGGCAACTGAGGTCCAGATGGCCCTGAAAACCGGGGTTCACGCCAATGGCGACATCTGATTACTCGGTTAACCCAGACAGTCATTGCTGGAAAGAGGTCAAGAGGTTCCACCTCGATGAGATTGCCAAGGCGCAGCACATGCTGGAGCAGCCCGGCATTGACCAACCCAAGACAGAATTTCTCCGAGGCAAGATCAGACAGGCGCGTGACGCCCTGAAACTCGGACAAAGAGATTCCGGGTAAACCGGAAGTTTCGCCCTCACCAGCAGGTCAGGGTATCAACCGGCGCAAGCTACGGCTTCCGCCCCCAAAAAGTAGGCAAGAAGGATGAGCACACCAGAGACTACCATTGATGACTCGGCGGCCGCCGACACATCAGAGGAAAAGACAGAGGCGCAACTGTGGAATGAGGCTCTTGAAGCCCGCAGTTCCGGCTCAACATCTCAGGACAGCGAACCTGAAGACGCCAGCGCCCCCGCGGATGAGATCGCACAAGAACCACCAGAGGAAGGGGATGAACCCAACCAAGGTGAAGCCATCTCGGAAGACCCGCAGGGCGCGGATGACAAACCCGATGGGCAGCGTCAAGAAGAAGACAAGGCAAAAAGGCTGGCAGGCATTGTCAGTGCACGCGACAAACAGCTCAACAAGAAAAACCAACGCATCCGTGAACTTGAAGAGCGGGTGGCGAAGGCTGAGAAAGTTGAGCCTGTGGACGTTTCATCTCTAGATGATCTGGCCGAAACCTACCCAGATCTTATGGGTGGGGTCGCGAAAACGATCCGCGACCTAAAGGGTCAGGTCGATGCACTCACAAAGCAGGCAGGTGATGTTTCCGAACTCACCGCCGAGCGCAGCCAGGAAACCTACGACTACGAAGAACATATTCTCACGGAGAAAATGCCCGACTGGCAGAAAACGGTTGAAAAAAACCGTGAAGCCTTCTGGGCATGGGTCGATGATCAGCCAAAAGCTGACCGCGATCTGGCATACTCCAGTCAGGATAAGGTTGTCGATGGCGAAGGTCTCCATGGTGTCATTGAACGCTTCAAAACGCACCTCACGGGCGAGGTCCAAACAGAACCCGGCTCTTCGGAGCCTGACTCGAAACGGACCAATAAGCGCCGCCTCGATGGCGCCCGTTCTGTTCCCAGCAAGGGTAGCCAAGCAGCCAGCACACAGCCTCACCCCGGTGAGACTGATGAAGTGGCTATTTGGAACAAGACCCTCGCAGACCGGATAAAACGGCGCTGAGGCAGCTTAACGGTCCAGCTCTTTAAGGACCAAAATCATGAGTGATAATATCACACGGAGCACAGACTCAGGCATTTCGCTGACGACAAACATCCATGCCGTCGCTGATCTGCTTGACCACGCCGAGCCTCATATCGTTCTCGATAAGGTGGCAAAGCAGGTGATGATGCCGAAAAACAAGAAGACCCAGATCCAGTTCCGCCGGATCGTGACCTTCTCGGCCGCCACCACACCGCTGACCGAAGGTGTCTCCCCCAAGGCGACACAGTTCAGCTACGAGACCGTCAGCGCCACGCTCAAGCAGTATGGCGAATATGTCGAAATCACTGATGTGATCGAAGACACGGCAGAAGATCCTGTTCTGGCTGATGCAACAACCGCTCTGGGTGAAAACCTGGGCCGGACCCGTGAAGCCCTGCTTTACGGCGTTGTGAAGGCCGGTACATCGGTTTCCTATGCCAATGACGCTTCCCGTGCTGCGGTGAACACCGCAATCTCGGTCAATGGTCTGCGTAACCTTGCGCGTTCCCTGCGGGCGAACAAGGCGAAGCCGATCACTCGCGTTCTGGGCAGTTCCCAGAATTACGAGACCAAGAACGTCGAAGCGGCCTATGTGATCTTCTGTCACACAGACTGCATGTCCGACATCCGCAACCTGCCAAACTTCATCCCGACTGCGGATTACGGCAAGCGCGAACTGGTCTGCGACCATGAATTTGGTTCGTGGGAAGACTTCCGCTTTGTTGCTTCTGCCGATCTGGCACCTTTCGAGGATGCTGGCGGGGCAAAGCTGGGCATGGTTTCGACCACTGGCACAAGCGCCGATGTCTACCCGCTGATCGCGTGTGGCCAAGACGCCTATGCTGCGGTGACGCTGAAAGGCACCAAGACCTCTGGTCAGAACTCGGTGAACTTGATTGTGAACCCAGTGTCCAAGGCCGACAGCAGCGACCCGTTGGCTCAAAAAGGCACTGTTGGTTGGAAGACGTGGTTCGCCGCGTTGATCACCAACGAAAGCTGGATCGAGCGTTACGAGGTCGCAGTTACCGACCTGGCGGCCTAATCCTTGGCGGTCGCGCACTGAGCGCGGCCACCTCAACCCTTTAAATTGAAAGGACAAAGGCCATGAAGAATGGACACTTTGTAACCGGCACGGTCACTGGCACCGCCGCCGCAATCAATGTGGAATTGGGTTTCACCCCGTCCCGCGTTGAAATCATCAACGAGACCGATCCCGGCATGTTCATCTGGACCGACTCGATGGCAGATGGCGAAATGCAGAAGACCGTTGGCGCTGGCACAACCACGTTTGAGTCCTCTGGTGGCATATCCGCCTATGCGGGCGTGGCTGGTTCGGCCTCCGCAGGCTTCACCATCGGCACAGACAGCGACATGAACGGCAGTTCCGATGTTCTGCACTACACCGCGTGGGGCCGGCCGTAAGGCGCACTTCACACCAACCTTGAGGGGCGGGGCTTAGGTCTCGCCCTTTTTCTTTTCACAGGAGGCATTCATGCCACAGACAAAACTTGCCGCAGAGGCAACGAATGAGGAAATCCTCGACTTCGTTCAGATGATGAACATCGAAGTCAAAGGCAATTGGGGCCGCCCCAAGATGATCGAAAGCCTGAAACTCATTGGCGTCGATCTTGACCAAGAGGGCGCACAGATCCCCATAATCGAGAAGGCACAGCCTGCCGAGCCGGGCATGTCCCATGGCTCCGTCAAGATGAGAAAGACCAGCTCTGGCCGCGAAGAGCTCCATCACTGCATTGTGGTGTCGACATCAGAAGGCGAAGGCGGCGACCGGCCCGTTTATACCCGCGTCAATGGCGTGAACTTCGGTATCCCGCGTGGCAAGCCTGTCTGGGTGCCAGAGCGGTACGTTGAAGCCCTCGATCACGCGGTCAAGGATGTCTACAGCGCGACAGACAACGGCCTGAGTGAGCCGCGCAAGGTTCACAACTACCCATTCTCACTGGCAGCGGCGGTCTAACTGATGGGAACCTATCTCTCGATCTGCAAGGATGTGGCCCGCGAGTCCGGCGTTGTGCCGACTTGGGCCTCCATCTCGACCATGCAAGACCAGACTGGGCGCATCCAGCGGATCGGGGAGTGGGTCAACACGGCCCACAAGGACGTTCAGATGGCGCAGGACTGGCTCTGGCTTGTGGACGACTTCTCTGGCGCCCTGACAGCCTCCACACAGCGTTACAGCGCGGCCTCGATCCTGAGTGCAGGGGATGCAGCACGGTTCTCCGATTGGGACTTCTACGACCGCGACCAATGCCCTGCCTTCTCGATCTATCTGACGTCTGACGGGCAGAGCAAAGAGCAGCATATCAAGTTTGTGCCGTGGCAACAGTTCCGCCGCTCTTACATGTTCGGAGTCAATGCGACCGAGACCGGTCAGCCTTCGGTGGTTTCGGTCGATCCGCAGCAGCAACTTGTGTTCTACCCTATCCCAGACGCGGCCTACACCGTGCGCGGGTTGTTCGAGAAGAACGCGCAGACGCTTACCGAAGACGACGACACGCCAGAGATGCCGGCAGACTTTCACGACATCATCATGTGGAAGGCGCTTGGCTTGCTGGGCCTCTTTGATGAGGCCGGTGCGCAGATGCCCGGCTGGGAGAAAGAAGAGCGCAAACTCTATCGCCGCCTGATGGGGCACCAACTCCCTGAAATCAAAACTGCGGGGCCGATTGCGTAATGCAGCAAGAGGAAATCATCCAGCTGCGCGGCGGCCTTGATCTGGTCACACCGGCCATCAATGTGCCGAAGGGCAAGTGCATCTCATGCAAGAACTATGAGGTCACGGCCCGCGGTTATCGTCGCTGCGATGGGTATGAGGCATATGACGGGCAACCATCACCCTCTGCCGCGTCCTATAGCGTGCTGAACTTCGATGCAGGCACAGCGGCCATCTCCGCAGGGGATACGGTCACAGGCGCGACATCCGGCGCCACAGGCGTTGCTCTTTACGATGCCACGGTCTCAAGCGGCGCATATGGCACCAATGATGCTGTTGGCTTTGTGGTGCTGCATTCAATCAGTGGCACCTTTGCTGACGATGAGAATTTGCAGGTCTCCGCAGTGACGAAAGCCGTGGCCAATGACACTCAGGTCTTGAACAGCGCGGCGACAAACGATCTGCACCTGACCTACACCGAAGCGGCCATCGCTGCCGTGCGGGCAAACATTGCAGCTGTTCCCGGCTCTGGGGCCATCTTGGGCGTCCACACCTATGACGGGGATGTCTATGCATTCCGTAACAACGCGGGCGGCACCAAATGCGTGATGCACAAGGCCACGTCTTCGGGGTGGGCTGAGCAGACCTTTGGCAAGATCCTGCACTTCGATGCAGGCACGGCAGCATTTGAGGAAGATGAAACCCTCACGGGTGGCACGTCCGGTGCCACAGCCACCATTGACCGGATTGTCCCGCAAGATGGAGACTGGACCACAAACGACCAGACCGGCTACCTGATCCTGTCATCGGTCTCCGGCACGTTCCAAGACAACGAGACTATCACAGGCGGCACGTCTTCGGGTTCTGCCACAGAGGATGGCACCGCAGACGACATCGAGTTGGCCGCTTCTGGCCGGGTGCGCTGCGTGAACCACAACTTCTATGCGGTGGATCAGGGCGATCTGTCCCGCATGTATGGCGTGACTACTACGGGCCGCGCCTTTGAATGGGATGGATCAACGCTGACTCCGATCAAGACGGGGCTTTCAGACGCGCTCGACAAGCCAAAGTTCATTGGCGTTCACGCGATGCATCTTCTGCTTGGGTATAACGGCGGCTCGATCCAGCACTCAGCCACGGGAAACCCGCTGAACTGGTCTGCGGTGGATCTATCAGGCGAGATTGGCATCGGTGAAGACCTTACGGGGATTATCTCTGCCGCCTCGACCGCCAGCGTATTCTTTGGTGAAACCACCATCTCATATCTGACCGGCTCAGTGCCGGGGGCGTCCGGTGACTTCAACCTGTCCACCATCACCAAAGAGGCGGGCGGCAAGGTTGATAGCGTGGTGATGGCTGACCAGCCGCTCTATCTGGACAATCAGGGGGTTCGCAAACTCTCCACCAGCCAAGCCTTCGGCAACTGGAAGCGCGGCACACTCACACGCATGGTGCAGCCCCTCATGGACGCCAAGAAGGCAGCAAATGCCTATCCAGTTGGCGCGGCGGCGGTTCGCAACAAGGACCAGTACCGGCTATTTTTCAGCGATGGCGATGTGCTGGTGATCTACCTTGGCCGCCGCGACCCTGAAATCACGCCTATCGTGCTGGACTTTACGCCAGCTTGTGTTGAGCGCGGCATTGACGCCAACGGGGAAGAAATCCTGTTCTGCGGCACATCTGACGGATGGGTCTACCGGATGGACGTGGGCAAGAGCTTCAACGGGTCCAGCATCGAAAGCTACATCCGCTTTTCTTGGATGCATCAGGGCGCCCCGAACAACAACAAGCGGTATCACAATCTGCGGGTTGAACTCGACAGCGGCGCAGGTGAAATCACGCTCACCACGGCAGTTGAATACACCTACGGCGACGATGAGATTGTTCCGGTTGGCGGCAATGATACAGCGGTGCCCGGCTCTGGCGGTATCTGGGATGTGTCCCTCTGGGATCAGTTCTTTTGGGACAGCAAGGTCCAGCAGACATTGAACGTCGATCTGGACGCCATCGGCACCAACATGAGTTTCGCGATCCTCTCGGATCAGGCAGATGAGTCAGCTTACACGCTGTCTTCGGCCACCATCAACTTCACCCCTCGCAGGCAGAGTAGAAGAGCATGAGCGCAGCAGATTATTTCACACAGACGGCTCTTGTAGCGCAAACGCTTGCGCGGGCATCAGCGGTTAACACAAACCTATCAGCTATTGAGGCGGGCTTTGGGCGACTGCCTGACCGTGCCATCACTGACACTGGCCGCGTTACCTTTTGCCTGACCGCAGGCGCAGCAGATGTCTACACCGTCACCATGCACAAGACGCCGGCCGCCTACTACAACGGCATGTCTTTGATCATTGAAGTTCACGCGACCAACACCGGCGCTTGCACGATCAACGTGGATAGCTTGGGCGCGAAAGCCATCAAGATCATGAACGGGACTGAACCGGCAGCGGGCGACTTGACCGCGGGTGACTTCCTTTCCCTGACTTATGACAGCGACAGCGGTTTCTTTGTCATCACGTCCGTTGTGCGATCGGTCATCAACGGTCAGGCGTCGATGTCCGATGATGATATTCTCGATGCAATCCGCCGCGCCACAGACCCCGGCACGTTGAGCCACACGACCGGAACCATCTCGATTGATTGCTCAACATCTGAAACTTTCTCTTTTGAGGCAGATACTTACACCCCGTCGAGCGTTACATTCGTCGCCTCCAAAAACATCACCTCAACGGGGGTAACGGCTCTGCCAGCGACCGCCCAAGAGGGCGATTATGTATTGGTGTTCATTGCGTACAACCCGGCAGGCACATCCAATGTGAACGGCGGATATTCGACAGCGGGCTTCGTGCTTGTTGGCAGCACCGCCGCTATGGCGTGTTACTACAAGAAAATGGGGGCAACGCCGGATACAACGGTTGATGTCTCTTCCATGACCACCGGCAACGCCACCATTGTTATCTTGCGCGGATGTGATGGGACAACGCTGGAAGACACCGCCGAAATCGACGCATCAAACGCAAGCTCAAGCACCCCGGACCCAGCCTCGATCACGACCGTCACAGATGGAGCTATGGTCATCGCAGCCATCGCTTGTTCGAATGATATTTCAGGTTCAGGGATGCCCGCTGGGTACACCGAGATAGAAAATGTGTTCTCCGGTAAATCCAACGTCACGATGTACAAATCCATAGCCACGGCAGGTGCGGAAGACCCAGGCGGCTATGGCTCCGCAACAACCAACTGGGCAGCGACCACCTATGCCTTCCGCCCAGGCGTAGGGTCTGGAACCAAAGATTACACAGTCAGCGTTTCCAATGTTCCTGCTGCTGGCCTGTACCGAATGCGCCTGTTCTTGGAGTTGAAAACCACACTGGGAGCATGGACATGGCCAGCGGGCTGGGAATGGGCAGGCGGGTCTGCCCCAGCGATGAACACCGTCAAGGTCCACGAAATTGTCGTCACCTATATCGACGGGGCCAACCCTCGCGCCGAATACATTGGAGCATATGATGCCTGATTTCCTGAGAATTGTAGATGGTCAGGTGGTCTACCCATACGACCTTGACGAACTGCGCAAGACAATCAGCCTGCGGGAAAACCCTGATGCGCGTGATCTGGCGCGGTTTAGTGTGTTTCACGTCCATACCGTTCAAAAGCCCGCTGATGAATTTGGCAAGGCCTGGGTGAAGGATGAAACGCCAACACTTGAGCGCGGCCTGTGGCGTCTAAGTTGGGCGCAGCGCGACATGACCGCAGAGGAACTTGCAACGGTGCGGGCTGATATGGCGGTATCCCGGATGCAGCTAACAATCGCCCTAGCGTCAATGGAAATCATTACCCCGGCAGAGGCGGAGGGATGGGTTGGAGGCACAAGCCTTCCTCTTGTGGCGGTCACGGCCATCAATGCATCACCGCTGTCAGATGTTGAAAAGATGGGCGCACGGATCAAAGCTTTGGGGGCGCAAAATGTTCACCGCAACAACCCGTTGACCAAAATGATTCAAACAGCAGCAAGCCTGACAGAAGAACAGGTTGACCAACTGTTCATCAACGCCGCGCAGATCGACTAACAACTTCACCGCCCTTATGGGCAACACCGAGGGCAAGCCCCCTCATACCTTGCTCTTGAAGGAGAAAAAACATGAGCGATACCATCCTGCCGAAAGGCTACAAACTGAAAGACTCGGATTATGTCTGCGTCGTCACTCAGGGCCAGAAAGCCCTTCTGCCCGCCAAACAGATTGGCACAGGCGAAACTCTGGATGTCGCACCAGCCGCA
>Ga0316202_10000813_pt1 | contig 28879 bp, 15 predicted proteins | sample 3monrhotite_MG_FD_204934 | JGI IMG/M metagenome (GOLD analysis project Ga0316202, IMG submission 204934) | Microbial mat bacterial communities from mineral coupon in-situ incubated in ocean water Damariscotta River, Maine, United States -... | ecosystem: Environmental > Aquatic > Marine >...
TATGTGGAGGACGGCTGTCGCGAGCTCGCTCACGAACTGGCGATCGTGGCTGACGAAGATCACGGTCCCGCCGAACTCTTGGACGGCCTTGAGGAGCACCCCTTGGCTGTGGAGGTCGAGGTGGTTGGTCGGCTCGTCGAGGACGAGGACGTTGCCCGGCTGGAGCAGCATCCGCGCGATCTTGAGGCGGGCGCGCTCGCCTCCCGAGAGGACTCGGACGAGCTTGAACACGTCGTCGCCTGAGAACAGGAAGCAGCCCAAGAGGGTCCGAATCGGGATCGTGGACTCGGGCGGCGCGGCCTGATCGACCCACTGCAGGACGGAGCGCGTGTCGCCCTCTTCGAGGTCGTCGGTGTATTGGGAGAAATACTGGAGCTGGACGTTGTGCCCCAGGGTCAGGGCGCCGGTCGTGGGCTCGAGACGTCCCGCGAGGATATTTAGGAGAGTCGTCTTGCCCGCGCCGTTGGCGCCGACGACGGCGAGGCGAGTGCCCGCGGCCAGCTCGAGGTCGACCTCGCTGAAGACCTGATTGTCGCCGTAGCTCTTGGAGACGCCGTCGAGGCGGAACACGACGTGTCCGCTCTTGGCCGAGTCGGGGAAGCGGAGCCGGAACTCCTTGGGCGGCTCGGGGGGGAGGACTATGGGGACGATCTTCTCGAGCTGCTTGACGCGGCTCTGAGCCATCTTGGCGGTCGCCGGGTGAGCGCGGTTCTTGGCTATGAACTCCTCGTGGGCCCGGATCTCCTTCTGCTGGCGCTCGAAGGAGGACTTGAGGCGCTGGCGCCGGATGGGCTTCTCGCCCTCGTAGTAGGTGTAGTTGCCGTGATAGACCTCGACCCGACCTAGCTCGAGCTCGAGGATCCGACTCACGAGGGAGTCGAGGAAGTAGCGGTCGTGGCTCGTGAGCAGGACGGCGCCGGGAAAGGTCTTGAGGTAATCGAGGAGCCACTCGCGGGCCTCGATGTCGAGGTGGTTGGTCGGCTCGTCCAAGAGGAGGAGGTCGGGACCCTCCAGGAGGATCCTGGCGAGCTCGACGCGCATCAGCCAGCCGCCCGAGAGCTCGCGGAGCTTGCTGTCCATGCGCTCTTGGGTGAAGCCGAGGCCATTCATGATCGTGCGCGCGCGAGAGTCGGCGTCGTAGCCGCCGAGCTCCTCGAAGCGGGCCTGGGCTCGGCCGTAGGCGTCTATGACCTTCTCGTCCTCGGGTCGTTCGCACATCTCAGTGATCAGGCGCTCGACCTCGGCCTCGAGGCGCTTGACCTCACCGAGGGCTCCCAGGACGGCCTCGACGGCGGTCTGGTCGTGGTCCGGCGGGTTGATCTCCTGCGGGAGGTAGCCGACCTTGCGCCCGCCAGCCAGCTCGACCTTGCCGCGGTCGGCGCCGACCTCCCCCGTCAGGACCCGGAAGAAGGTCGACTTGCCTTGGCCGTTGCGGCCTGCGAGCGCGACACGTTGTCCCTCGGAGACGCGAAACGAGACGTCGTCCATGAGGAGGCGGCCGCCGAGACGGACCGAGAGGTTCTCTACGTTGAGCATGGCCGCGGATCCTAACCCTGGGTTGGGGGCGAGTCTCCTGGCGCCGGAGTTTTGGAGAGCGCTTCGGTTCAAAAAGGGCTCGCGCCAGACGCCCAGCACTGAGCCCTTCAGATATGCGGGCCCGGCGCCGATAGGGAAGGCAAAGGGAGTGTTTATGAGAGCTTACGTCCGCGGCCAATCTTCGATCGATCTGGAAATCTCCGGGAAGCTGATCCGTGATCTGAGCCCCGATCCGCGCCCCGCCTCCTGGGCCCAGTTCAGCCGAGCCATCGAAGCTGCCTCCAAGGACGTCGCCCGGCGACTTCAGCCCGCGATCAAGCGCCTGGCCCACTGCGGCGGGCTGAGCGTGGCTCGCAGCTTCGACTGCGGCCAAGAAGACGCGACGCTCGACGCCTGGTGCGGTCACGCCTACTGCCCCGCCTGCGCCACCTCCGAGAGCGCCGAGGTCGCCAAGTTCGTCCGTCGAAACTGGGACTCGCAGCTGATTTCGGTCGAGGTCAGCGTAGACGGGGACCTCAGCTCCCCCGCGCTCCCGAGCCCCGACAGCGTGGCCACGATCCGGGCCGCCTGGGCGGAGGTCACCAAGAGCCTGGCCGAGACCAGCGGCCTCGAGCGGATCGAGTCCGTGCCCCGCGTGATGGTCGCTCCCCAATCCGTCACGATCTTCGCTCGCTACCCCGAGACCGGCGACAACCCGATCCTGCGCGAGTGCCTGCTCGAGGGCCTCCAACAGGCCTGCGACGAGGGCGGGCTGGAGCGCGCCGAGGTCCAGGGCGTCAGCCGTGAGATCGCCGCGAGCATGATTCGAGCCGGGATCTACGAGCAGGCCCGCCGCTTCACCGCGGGCGTCGAGCGCGACCTGCAAGCCAGCGCCTGGCCGACGGAGGTCTCGGCGCGCGGCTGGATCGGACAGATCGAGGCTCACCACGGCCAACGGCGTCGCAAGCGCCTCCTGGGCGGGAAGGGCAGCCTGCCAGTCTCGGGGAGCGCTTCCTCCACGACCAAGAAGGCCTCTTGCTCAGCTCATGGCGGGCACTGCCACGTGATCACGACTCGGGTTCGTGAGCGGACCAGCGGGGACCTCGTGATCGCCTACCCCGGAGACCAGGTCCCGGCTGCGGGAGGACCGGTGGCGGCGACCTTCTTCGCCAACGCGGCCAAAGAGGGGATTCGACGTCCCTGGATCAGCTTCCGCGGCGCTGGCGCCAGCCCCGAGCAGCTTCGCCGCGCAGGCTAGCTAGGAGAGAGTCACGCGACGACACTCGAGCCCGCCCTGATTGGGGCGGGCTCGCGTCTTTGGTTGGTCCCGTGCCTGAGAGGGGCGCGCGCCACCTCGGCATCAGAGAAACTGCTCGGGTGGATTGGGACTTCAACGAGCTGAGCGGGGAGGAGGCAGCGGCGTCGCTGGCTGGCGGGAGCTTCGACTGGAAGGCCGTCCCCTATGAGGTTCGGGGCCTCCTCGGCCGAGGGGGAATGGGCGCCGTGTATCGCGCCTACGACCCCGCAGCTCGCCGGGAGGTCGCCCTCAAGATCCTGCGCCAAGACAGCCTGAGCGCGGCCGCCCTGGCGCGCTTCCGCCAAGAGGGCGAGATCGCCGCCTCCCTGGTCCATCCCAACGTCCTCCAGATCCACGGGGTCTGGGAGGTCCCGCCCCACACCGCCCTCGTCTACGAGCTCGTGGAGGGCGCCCAGACCATCGACGAGGCCTGGGGCGAGGACCTGCGCGAGCGCGTCGCGCTGATCCGCGACGCAGCCCGCGGGGTCGCCGCCGCCCACGCGCGCGGCGTCGTGCACCGCGACATCAAGCCTGACAACCTCCTGGTGGACGCCAAGGGTCGCCTGCGTGTGACGGACTTTGGGATCGCCTTCGCGGACCGAGCGGATCGTCTGACCCAGACCGGCGCCATGGTCGGGACGCCGGTCTACATGTCCCCCGAGCAGTTCCATCGCAAGGACAAGCCCTCTCCCGCGAGCGATGTGTGGGCCCTGGGGGTCCTGCTCTACGTCGCCTTGGCGGACGAGCTCCCCTTCCCCGGCCCCGACTTCCAGAGCCTGATCAGCCAGGTTCGTGGAGGGGCGACCAGCCAGACCCTGGGGCGCCTCACGACCGCGCCTTCCGCCCTGGTGGCGGTCGTGCGCCGCGCGCTCCGCCCCAAGCCTGCGGATCGCTTCCCTGACGCGGGAGCCCTCGCCGAGGAGCTAGATACGTGGCTGGAAGGTGGTGGAGACCAAGGCGGCGGAGCGCGCTTGGCCAGAGGCGCTGCGGCTGTCCTGGGAACCCTCGCGCTCCTGACGCTCGGTGTCTTGGCCAAGCTGGGGGCCCCCGCCGCCGAAGTGAGTTCGACGAGGACGTCTGGGGCATCTCCAGCGGAGTCAGAGAGCCCAGGCCTGAGCCCGGACGCTACCCCTCCAGCCGAGCTGCTGGAGGCTCTGGAGAGCACCCAAGGCGCGCGCTCTGGTCTAGCAGCCCTCGAACTCCAGCGCCGCTGGCCCGAGGGCCCCCACGCGGATGAGGCGCGGAGTCGAATCGAGCGCCTCGAGCGCGAGCCCCTCGTGAAGTTCTTCGCGCGCTTGCCGCCGGGGATCTCGAAGAAGGACTGGGAGGTCGCCTTCGAGCCGCGGGGCGAGAGCTACACGATCCTCGGGTTGGCGGATAAGTGCGGGCTCTACGCTCGCTGGAACTTCGAGACCGGGGACCTGGCCTCGTCCCGTCTGATCCCGCTCTCCTGGTCCCTCTCGGGGATCTTCCCGGGGCGCGCCCTCGCGATCCCCAAGTCTGACCCGGGCCTGCTCGTGATCGACCTGGCGGGGACCAAGGATCACTGGTTGATTCCGCGAGGGGCTGAGCCTCGCGTGTTGAACATGGAATGGTCCTCGGGGGACGTGTGCTGGGTCCTGGGCAGAGAGCGCCTCTACTCTTACCGGGCGGACGGCGAGCTGTTGCGCTCATATCCGCTCCCGCACTCCACCCCCCAGGGCCACCTCGAGCCCGGCGGCGAGGACCAGATGTTCGTCTCCCTAGGGGACGAGAACGCAGATCTGAGCGAGTTCTACAGCCTCTCCTTCAAGACCGGAGAGTGGAAAAAGGTCCTCCAGTTGCCAGGCTCTACGCCCCAAATGACCTATCACCGGGGGAGCGGAACGCTCCTGGCCGCGACCAACGAGAGCGCCCTCGCGGTCCTGGTCCGAGGTCGCAAGCAGGTCTTCGCGCGGCGCCCTCACGACGGCGGGTTTCGGACCTTGAACCTCGAGTTTCGCTCGGGGGGCGAGACCTTCTGGAGCTATGGGCACCCGGCGGGGAAGAACACTCCCTGCCGCCTCGAGCTGCTGCGAGTTCGCGATGGCGAGCTCGAGGTCCTAGCTACGAGGGTCCTGGAGCTCGTGACGGGCGACTCCCGGCTCAGCCCTTGCGGCAAGTTCTGGCTGGTCGGCCTCGCGACGCAGCCAGAGCGAAGCCAGGCGGCCGAGGTCTGGTACGTCGGCCCCGAGGTCCTCTCGGGGGACGACTGAGGAGCTCGAGCGAGGGAGCGGCTACCCCGCCATGACAGCGAGGGGCCCGACGATCTCCGAGCCTGCGCTGACCTCGGCTGGGACCTCCTCCACGAGCTTGTCACGGATGTCGTCAATGATCAGGTAGACGCAGGGCACTACGTAGAGGGTCAGGAGCGTGGCGGCCGCGACGCCAGAGGCGATCGAGACCGCCATTGGGATCACGAACTGGGCGGTCAGGCTCGTCTCGAGGAGCAGGGGCAAGAGCCCAGCGACCGTCGTGAGCGTCGTCAGGAACACGGCCCGGAACCGGATCCGCCCTGCTATGGAGGCAGCGGTCCAGGCGTCGGCCCCGGCTCGGCGGCGGCGATTGATGGCGTCGATGAGCACGAGCGAGTCGTTGACCACGATCCCCGTCAGCCCCACCATTCCGAAGATGCTAAAGATCGTGAGCGGGAGTCCGACCAAGATGTGTCCCACGATCGCTCCGCCGAAGCCAATGGGGACGGCGGCCATGACGACGGCGGGCTGGAGGTAGCTGTTGAAGAGCAGGGCCAGGATCGCGTAGATCCCGAACATGGCGAGGACGAACCCGATCAGGAGCGACTTCAGGGTCGCCTGCTGCTCCTCCTGGGCTCCGCCGAAGCTGGCGTCCGCCGGGTAGCGCGCCAAGAGCTCCTTGAGGGTCTTCGCCTCGAGGGCTTCGACGACTTCGTTGGCGTTGGTCACGTCGTCGTCGACCTCAGCGCTGATCGTCACGACGCGACGTCCGTCGCGACGCTCGATCTTGCTCAGCCCGCGGTCACGCTCGGCGCTGGCGGCCCAGCCTAGAGGGACCAGGGCACCCCCTTCGCCGCGGAGGCGGAGGTGGTCGAGGTCGGTCTGATCTCGGCGGAGCTGGCGGGCGTAGCGGACCCGGACCTCGACCTCTTCGCGCCCGCGCTGGAGCTTTTGGACCTCGCGCCCCGTGAACCCATACTGGACCTGGACCGCGAGCTCGCGCTCGTTGAGCCCGAGGTTGCGGGCCGGGGCCTTGAGAGCCAGGCGCAGCTCGCGCTTTCCGGGCTCGAGGTTGTCGTCGATGTTGTAGACACCAGGGAAGCGGCTCAGTGCTTCGCGGAGCTCGCGGACCATGGGCTCGGAGTGCTCGGGGTCTCGAGGCAGGATCCGGAGCTCGATGGGCTTGCCGCCAGGGCGGTGACGCGAGCCGGCGAAGTTGACTGAGGTCGCCTCGGGGACCTGCCCCAAGGCTTCGCGCCAGCGCGCCACGAGGGCTGAGCTCGTGATCCCGCGGTCTTCGCTCTTGCAGAGCTCGAGCTCGACGTGGCCCTGGTTGGAGCCGCCGTTTCCGACCTTGGCCTTGATCCGCCGGGTGATCGGCTTTCCGTCGGCAGCCGGGGGGAGTCCCTCTCCGACTTGTCGAGCTGCGGCCTCGATCCGGGCCACGACCTCGGCGGTCCGCTCGTAGCTCGTGCCCTGGGGCATCGTGAGGGTGGCCTGGACCGTGTCGGCGTCGAGGCTGGGGAAGAACACGAAGCGCGGGCGTCCTGAGGCCAAGAGTCCCGCGACGACGATCAAAAACGCCAGAGAGGAGACCGCGACCGGGTAGCGCCAGCGGAGGGCGAAGTCGACGGTCGGTCCGTAGCGGTGCTCGATGAAGCGCTGGACCGCGCCGTCGAAGCGGGCCCGAGTCCGCTGGAGGAGGGTCCCCGAGCGCGAGGGCGGCTTGGAGTGGGCCAGGTGGGCCGGGAGGATCAGGAGGCACTCGATCAACGAGGCGATGAGGCAAGCCACGACCGCGATCGGCATGATCCGAATGAACTTGCCCATGATCCCCGAGAGGTAGAACAGGGGCATGAAGGCGATCGCCGTCGTGGTCACGGAAGCGATCACCGGCAGCGTCACCTCTTCGAGCCCGGCCAGGGCGGACTCGAGGGTGTAGCCGCCCTCCCTCATGTGACGAGCAATGTTCTCGGCCACGACGATGGAGTCGTCCACCAAGATCCCCAGGATCATGATCAGGGCGAAGGAGCTGATCATGTTCAGGCTCCCGCCGAACCCGAGCAGGATGATCATGGCGGCCATGAACGCGACCGGAAGTCCGGCGGCGACCCAGAACGAGAGCCGGACCCCGAGGAAGATCAGGAGGGCCACGAACACCAAGAGCAGGCCCTGGGAGCCGTTCTTGGTCAGGAGCCCGAGGCGGTCAGTGACCGCGACGCTGTGGTCCTTCCAGACCTCGAGCTTGACGCCGGGCGGGAGGACGAGGCTCCGGGCGGCTATGTAGCTCTTGACGCGGTCGGCGGCGCCCACGACGTCTTGGTCGCTGGTGCGTTGGACCGTGAAGGTCACGGCCGGGGTCCCGTCGACCTTGAGGCCGAGGGGGCTCTCGTCGAAGCCGTCGTCAATGTCGGCCACGTCGCGGAGGCGAATCTGTGTTCCGTCCGGGCGGGACAAAATCACGAGCTCGGCCAGCTCGCGCCCGACGTTCTGCTCAGCCTCGACGCGCAGGATCTGCTCCTCGGTGTTGGAGCGGAGGCGCCCCAGGGGGAGGTCGAGGCTGGCGCCGCGGATCTGGGCCGAGACCTGCTCGATGGTCATGCCGTAGCGCTGGAGGTCGCCCTCGCGCACGAGGACGTTGATCTGGAAGTCCCGAATCCCTGCGGTCACGACCTCGCTGACCTCGGGGTAGGCCAAGAGCTCCTGCTCGATCTCGCGGGCCAGGGTCGCCAGGCTTCGCTCCTCGAGGTCGCCCCAGAGCGCGAGGGTCACGACCTGGCGCCGGTTGACCTGGAGGCTGATCACGGGCTCCTTGACGTCGTCTGGGAAGGTCGAGATCCGGCTGATCTCGTTCCGGATGTCAACGAGGGCGTCGCGAGGGTCGCGCTGGCGCGAGTCGATCTCCGCCGTGACGAGGGCGCTGCCTTCGCTGACCGTGGTCTCGATCAGGCTCACGCCCTCGATCCCGCGGATCGCTTCCTCGATCTTGACCGCGACGCTGCCCTCGAGCTCGTCGGGAGTCGCGCCTGGGTAGGGCACGCTGATCATGACCTTGTCCATGCTGAACTCGGGGAACATCTCCCGAGTCATGGCGACGGTCGCGGCTCCTCCAGCCACGATCAGGAACACCATCAGGAGGTTGGCGAAGACGGGCGTCTTGGCCGCCCAGGCGATGGCGTCCTTCACTTGCTGACTCCTTCGGACTTGTTGGTGGTGACGAGGGGCAGGCCTTCGATGGCGCGCTCGAGGGGGCTCACGATCACCAGCGCGCCGGCCTCGATACCCGCCAAGACCTCGACCCAGGATCCAGACCTACGTCCCGTGCGGACCGTCTTGATCGCGAGCCGGACGACGCCCTCCTCGTCGGGGACAGCCAGGTAGACCCGCCCGCCTTCTTGGAGCGCAGAGACAGGGAGGGCCAGGCTCATGTCTTGGGCGAGGCCCTCGAGGGTCACGTGGCAGAAGGCCTCGGGCACGAGGCCCTGGCGAGACTCGACCTCGACCACGGCCCGGAGGGTCTGGGTCTCGCCCTGGAGGGGCTCGAAGCGGAGCACGCGTCCGGGCCAGCGTCGACTGACGCCCGGGAGCTCATAGCGGACTTCGACCCGGCCCATGGCGGGAGCGGTCGAGAGCTCCTCGGAGAGGAGGAAGGCGTCGCTGAGCGAGAGCGAGACGGGGATCTCGAGCCGCTCGACCTCCCAGAGCTCGAACAGGACCTGACCGGGCGAGATCTGCTGGTGGGCTTCGATCTGGACCTTGGCCACGAGGCCCGCGAAGGGGAGCACGATCTGACAGCGTTGGAGGTCCCGCGTGGACCGGTCGAGGCGGGAGCGGGCCTCGATGACCCTGGCTCGGGCGGCGGCAAGCTGCGGTGCCAGGAGCCCCTCGCTCTGCTGGAGGGTCAGCTTGGCGTCGCGGGCGCCGACCACGGCGCGCTGAGCCTGGTCGAGGCCACGCTCGCTGTCGATCCCGCGGGCTTTGAGGTCGCGGGCGCGCTCGAGGTCAGCCAGCTCGAGGCGGAGGGTGTCTTCGGCCAGCTTGAGGCGCTCTCCGAGCCACTTGCGGGTGGTGGTCAAGCGCAGGACCTCTGCCTCGGCGCTCTCCAGCTGAGCCTGCGCTTGAGCCTGGGTCGCCGTGGCGTCGGCCGAGTCGATGGCGACGACGGTCGCTCCTTCGGGTAGGAGGTGTCCGTCTTCGAGCTCAGGGTGGATCGAGGCCACCCGGCCGCCGACCTCAGCCGAGATCGTGACTCGACGCGTGGGCCGCGCGCGACCGTAGCCCTCGACGCGGGGCGTGATCTTGCGCTGGCCGACCTCCACGACCTCGACGCCGGTGCGGCTCTCGACGAAGGGCTTGGTCGGTGGCTTGCGTCGCGAGCTGGCCATGAACGCGAAGAAGGCCAGGGCCAGGGCCAGGATCACGGCCGAGGCCGCGACGGCGCCCAGGGGCGTGAGCGTGGTTCGCGTGGCGGGCGCCTCGGGAGCGGCCGCTGGCTCTTTGCTGTCCGCGGCGGACGACGTGGGGAGGGTGTCGCTCATGGGGTGTCCTCGCTCGGGGCTGGGAGCTCCAGGCCGCGCATGAAGAGGGTCACAACGTGGGTGCGCAGCCGGGGGAGGTCTTCGCGCGCATAGCGCGACCGGCCGTAGAGAATGTCGAGGATCGGGCGAGCGTGGCGGAAGAACACGCAGTGCCCGACGAGGCTCAAGGCATGTAGCTCGCGGGCTTCGGGCTCGAGCTCCGGACGAGCCTCGGCGATCAAGGTGTCGATTCGCGCCAGCATGGGCTGCATGAAGGCGCCCACCACGTCGCGGAGGGCTGGGCCGGGTTCGGCTAGCTCGTGGGTCATGAGGCGACCGTGCCAGGACTCGCCGGCCGAGAGGAGGCGCTCGAGGAGGCCTTCGACGACGTCTTCGATCCGCTCTCTCCAGCTCGCGTCGTCGGGGAGCCTGCTGAGCGGCGCGTGCTCGTGGAGCTTGGTGAAGGCGTGCTTGAAGACCTCGCGGTAGAGGGTCTCCTTGTCGCCGAAGTGGTAGTTGACCGCCGCTAGGTTCGCGTCCGCGCGGGCGCAGATCGCGCGGATCGTCGCCTTCTCGAAGCCTTGCGCTGAGAACTCCTCCCCTGCCGCCTCGAGGAGGCGGAGTCGGGTCCCTGGAGGCTTGGGGGGCGCTGAGTTGGGGGGCGGGGCCATGGAACGCTCGATTGAAACGCGCGTTTGAATCGCGTCGGTTGGCGAGAGTATCAGCGCTCGCGGGACCCGCAACAGGGAACGCGGTGGATCGGCTCCGTGGGGTGGGTGTGTGAGCGGTGTTCGCTGACCGTCGGGACTTTGGTCGCCCCTGCAGCGCAGGATCGGTTTGGTGGGGTGGGTGTGTGAGCGGTGGTTCAGGCCGGGCTACCGAGTCAGTCGACAGTCTCTCTGCGGGATCCGGTCCTTAGGGCACTCCAGTAGCTCAGCAGCAGAGCGTCGCGGTTCGAACGCGTTGGTCACGGGTGCGAGTCCCGTCTGGAGCATCGGTCGTAGACTTGGGCATGCTGGAGCCTCAGCCTTGTGTCACGTGCGGTGAGCGCGCTTCGACCCGCAGCAACGTTTGGGGTCAGCGAGTGCACGAGGCCTGTGCCGCTCCACCTATCTGCGAGGGTTGCACGGCTTGGATCGAAGGCGGACGCAGCGAGCACCTCCCTGATGGGCGCTTGCTCTGCCTCGTTTGCCTCGACAAGGGCGTCTGGGAGCCCGAGGCCGCGAGGCTCCTTTTAGAGCACACCTTCCTGCAGCTGCGAGAGCTTGGGCTCCGCCTTGACCTCGACGTTCCGCTGCAGGTCCTTGATCGAAGCGGGTTTCCGAGGGTGACGGGGAGGCGCGCGCTGGGGCATTCCAAGGTCCGAGTCGACGCCGAGGGGCTGCACCGAGTCACTCGAATCGTGATCCTCTCGCACCTCCGTCCGCTTCAGTTTCGTGGGGTCTTGGCGCACGAGCTGAGCCACGCCTACCTCCATCAGCGGGTCTCCATGGCGCTCCCTCGAGCACTGAGCGAGGGACTCTGCAACTACGTGGCGAGCCGGATCTACCTCAGCGCAGGTGGGGATCCCATGAAGCCGCTCCTCTTGGCGCTCCTCGAGCAGGACCCAGATCCACACTACGGAGGAGGCTATCGGAGGGTCCGAGACGCGCTCGGTGAGCCTGGGAGCCTCGCTAGGCTCCTGCGGGCCCTGGAGGCTGGCGAGATCCCACCTGGGGTCGCGCCCTCCATTGGCGAGTGGGTCCTTGGCCACGCCAAGGCCCTTCGGTCTCGGCTGAAGGGCCCAAGCCAGAGCGGCTGAGACGAATTCCTGCCCCTGACACGAAGACCTGCGCTCCAGATGCGTGACGCGGCGTCTCTGATTCGTCCCGCTTCGCAGCCTTTGAGGTTGCGCAGGGTTCCGTGCCAAGATGGGTGCGCTGCGTTTCGAGGGCGCTTGCTCTGGTTCAGATTCGGCAGGAATTGCGTCGCAGATCGGGCGCGCCAGCTTGCAGACGTCGGACCTGCTCGCTAGGGTGAAACGTTCCTGGGAAGGAACTGGAGCGAGCGTGGAAGGCTCAGCTTCAGGATGGCTGGCTCCCTGCGCGCGTGACGATCGTCACGATGGCGAGGTGGGAGCGACCCTCACGGAAGGAGACCCCATGGGCGACGACTTCTTCGCCGGACTCGACGAGACCCAAGAGGAACTCAGCCAACGCCGCGGCAGCGCGGCGGAGGTGGAGAGCCGCTGGCGCGTGCTCTACGAGATCTCGACCCTCTTCAACTCGCCGGTCTACACCTACGACGAGATCCTCGAGCAGATCCTCGATCGCGCGATCCAGATCACGGGAGCCGACCGCGGGTTGCTCCTCCTCTACGACGAGCGCGAGCGCCTCGAGGTCAAGCTGGCCCGAGGGATCGAAATGTCGACCCTCCCCAAGGAGGAGCGCGAGGTCTCTGAGTCGGTGATCCAAGACGTGGTCAAGAGCGAGCAGGCGATCTGCATAGCCAACGTCGAGAACGACCAGAAGTTCAGCGAGCTGAGCTCGATCATCGACCTCAAGATCCTCTCGGTGATGTGCGTCCCCCTCAAGATCACGCTCCGCGACGAGCGCCAGGGCGGCAAGGAGCACCGGGCTGAGACCCTCACGACGCGCAAGATCCTGGGCTTGCTCTACGTCGACAGCCGCTCGGTCACCAAGAGCTTCTCGCCCCAGGACCTCGACCTCTTCCAGGCCCTGGCCAACAACGCGACCTCGACCCTCGTCAACGCCAAGCTCTATCGCGAGGCGACCTGCGACCCGGCCACGGGGATCTTCACCCGGAGCCATTTCGAGGCTCGCCTCCGCGACGAGGTCAAGCTGGCGCGAAAGACAGGGAGTCCGCTCTCAGTCCTCATGATCGACATCGATCACCTCCGCCGCCTCAACTCCGAGCGGGGCTACGTCGAGGCCGACGCGGTCATTTCCCGCGTCGCTCAGCTGGCGCACAAGCGCCTCCGCGGGATCGACCTCGTGGCTCGCTACGGCGGCGGGAAGTTCGTCGCGATCCTTCCTCAGACCGACGCGACTGGGACCGAGGCCGTCGCCAACAAGATCCTGGGCGCCGTCGCGGGCGAGGGCTTCTTCGGCCGGATCGGGAGCGTGACCTGCTCGGTCGGCGCCTCGACCCTGGTCCCCGGGATCGACGCCCTGTCCCTCGTCAAGCGAGCGGACCAGGCCCTCTTCGACGCCAAGCGGAGCGGGCGCAACACCTATCGCGTCTATCACGACGGGCTGGCCAACATTCGCCGGACCGACATGCTGGCGGGCGTCCTCTCAGGCGACCCGACCCGCGACTACCGCAACACCCTGATGCTCCTCGAGACCATCGAGGAGATCAACAAGCGCGCCGACTTCGACGAGCTGATGCCGCGGGTCGTGGACACGGTCCTGGACATCACCCAGGCCGAGCGAGGATTCCTGATCCTGCGCGACGACGAGGGCGCCCTCAGCCCGCGCGTGGCTCGCAACAACCAGAAGGAAGACATCGAGGCCAAGGACTTCAGCCGCTCGGTGCTCGACCGCGTGATCGAGAGCAGCCAGGCCGTTCGTGAAGCCTTCGCCGACGATGCGCCCATCTCGACGGCTTCCATCAGCAACTTCTCGATTCGCGCCGTGATGTGCGTTCCCCTCGTGATCAGCTCGCCCCAACAGGGCGGCGGAACGCGAACCCTGGGCGCGATCTACATAGACAGCCGGACCGCAGGAGAGGAGTTCGACGAGAGCTCCCTGGCCTTCTTCGACACCCTCTCGCGCCAGGTCGCGGTGGCCATCGAGAACGCGCGCCTCTATGACCGCGTCGCCCAGCTCAACCGCCAGCTTCAGGCCAAGCTCGAGACGACCGAGGAGGAGCTCAAGCAGGTCAAGGTCGAGCTCGAGGACCGGACCAAGAGCCTCGAACTCCGCTACACCTACGACAACATCATCGGCCAATCCCCACGGATCCAGCAGATCTTCCAGCTCCTCGATCGCGTCATCGACAGCATGGTGCCCGTGTTCATTCACGGCGAGTCGGGCACAGGCAAGGAGCTGGTGGCCAAGGCGATCCACTACAACGGGCCGCGCAAGAAGTCCCGCATGATCTCGGAGAACTGCGCCGCGACCTCCGAGAGCCTCCTCGAGGCGGAGCTCTTTGGTCACGTCAAGGGCGCCTTCACCGGGGCTCAGGCGGACCGCAAGGGTCTCTTCGAGCTCGCGACCAAGGGCACGCTCTTCCTCGACGAGGTCGGCGACATGTCTCTCGGCATGCAGAAGAAGCTCCTGCGCGTGCTTCAGGAGAGCGAGATCCGCCGCGTCGGCGGCAAGGACACGATCAAGGTCGACGTCCGGATCGTCTCGGCGTCCAACAAGGACCTCAAGCAGCTCGTGGCCGAGGGCAAGTTCCGCGAGGACCTCTACTACCGCCTGAACGTGGTCAAGGTCGATCTCCCGCCGCTCCGCGAGCGCAAGGAAGACCTCCCGCTCCTGATCGATCACTTCCTCAACATGGAGAACACGGGTCCGCCCAAGAGCTTCACGCCAGAGGCCATGCAAATGATCATGCGCTACAACTGGCCGGGCAACATTCGCGAGCTGAAGAACGTCGTCGAGCGGGCCAAGATCATCTCGGATGGCGACGTAATGTCCAACGAGCACATCATTCTGGACACGGTCTTCGACCCGCGCCAGAAGGGCGTCTCAGCCATGGGTCCCGCGCCCGGCGGTGGCATGCCGCCGCCCGCCCCTGGCATGCCCGACATGCCGACGGAGCCCTTCTACTTCGACCTCAACGAGCGCCAACGCAAGCTCCTCGAATACCTCAAGACCTACGGCTCGATTCGGAACCGCGACTACTACGAGATCATGCAGGTCAGCAAGTCGACGGGCTGGCGGGATATCAAGGGCTTGATCGAGAAGAAGATCGTGATCGCCCACGGCAAGGGCAAGGGCTCGGTCTATACCCTCGGCGAAGCGGCCGGCGGAAAGCCAAGCGGCGACTGAGTCGATTTTGTCCTCTGTGGACTAGCTCAGGCTCTGTTGTGGCATGTGCGCGAGGGGTCGGATTCAGGCTCAGCTGGGTAGAGGGTGAGCCGGAAGGTCGCGCCAGCGAGGGCGATCCGCTGGAGGACCTGGGCTGCGATTCCGTCACCAAAGGCCCAGGTCTCTGCGCACTCGTAGCCGACGTTGAACTCGCGCAGGCTGCAGGCGTTCCAGAGCTCCCACTCCCGCGGGGGCAGGTCTTCGATCACGTCTAGGAACGCGGCTATGTTCGAGCTGAGGTCCGAGTAGGAGCGCTCTGTCTCCAGGCAGATCCAGCATTCGTCCAAGGAGGGCCGCGTCTCGGAGAGCACGAAGACCCCGCGCTCGGACAGCTGGGCGATCAGCGGGCCCAATGAGCGCGAGCTGGCCAGCTCGAGGTCGGTGTTGAGGTAGAGCGTCTCAGCCATGCGCTCAGGACTCGGCCAGGGAGGGCGGATGTCGCTAGAGCGGGCAGCGCATCTCGGTCCGGACCTCAGCGAAGCCGAGCGAGGCATAGAGCTGGCGGGCTGGGTTCGTGGCCAAGGTGTTGAGCTGGGCCTCGACGCAGCCCTGCGCCTTGCCCCAGGTCAGGGTCTCGCGCAGGAGCTGGGTCGCGACGCCGCGACGGCGGTGCTCAGGGCGGACGTAGACGGCTGAGACGTGGAGGAGATCCTTGGGCGCGAACACGGCATGAGTTCGCTCGCGGCGGGCCTCGACCAGGCCTATCGGGGTCTCGGCGCGCTCAGCAACGAGGAAGAGATGGCTGGGGGCCGTGATCTCGGCCTCCACTCGCTCCCCGACCTCGCCCCAGGGCTCGTCGTCCTCGCAGACGGGGTCTGGCCCGAACACGCCCATGTCAGAGACCATCGAGCGGATCATGTCTACGACCACGCCGACCTCGGCCTCGGCGGCCGGTCGGAGGGAGAGCGGAGTGGGATCTGGAGCGCTCATCGGGGCGGGGAGGTTGGCATGAATCCAGGCCCCGTCCAGCCTCGGCGGGCTCCCTCGAGCCCCTCTGAGCTCTAAGGGCAGCCACTCCCCCCAGCCCTCCCTTGGCGCCGTGAGCGCCAAAAGAAGAAGAGCCGCGACTTTCGTCGCGGCTCTTCGTTGCCCAGGAGAGGATTCGAACCTCCACTCCCTTGCGAGAACTAGCCCCTCAAGCTAGCGCGTCTGCCAATTCCGCCACCTGGGCTCGTGGTCGGAGGAGTATAGGTAGGGCGAGGGAGGCGTCAAGCATTGGCGCAGGCATCGATTCACGAATCTTGCTGAGCCCCCTGCTACCCAGGGCTGGAGAGGCCAGGAGGACGATCGGGATCTGGGCCCCGACCCGCAGAGGCTCTTCAGTCCTTCAGGCCAAGCCTCTTGAGAGCTGCCGCGGCGGGGGCGTGCTCCTTCTTGGCGGCGAGGCGATAGAGCCTGACCGCCTCCTCCTTGTTCCTGGTCACGCCGAGGCCCCGCTCCAAGAGGAACCCGAGCTGAAACTGCCCGGCGGGGTGCCCTCGATCGGCAGCCTTGCGGAACCAGTTCGCGGCCTCCGCGAAGTCGCGCTCCAGGCCCTTGCCGTCGCAGAGCATTTGGCCGTAGCAGACCATTCCGGGCGCGTCGTCTGCTTGGGCGGCCTTGCGAAACCACTCGGCAGCCGCCGCTGCGTCGTAGGCCACTCCTCGGCCCTCCAGAGTCATGGTGCCCAACCTGACCATGGCCCGAACGTGTCCTTGATCCGCCGCGCGGCGAACCCACTCGGCACCCTTGACCGCGTCTAGAGGGACGCCCTCGCCCTTGCTGAGGGCGTAGCCGATCCCAAGCATCGAAGGCAGGTGCCCCTTCTCTGCGGCCCTCCGATACCACTCGGCGCCCTTGATTCGGTCCTGGGGTACGCCCCGCCGGCCATACCAGTGAAGGCGGGCGAGCTCGAACATGGAGTTGCGGTGACCCTTGGCGGCGGCCTTGAGATACCACTCGAGGGCTAAGACTTCGTCCTCGTGGATCCCTTGACCGTCGGAGAGAAAGCGAGCCAGCCCGAACATGGCGCTCGCCTCTCCGGTCTTCTCTACAGCTCGTCGGTACCAGAGGAGGGCCTCCTCTTCGTTGGCTTCGACGCCTTGGCCGTATTGGAGGAGGATGGCGAGTCGAGCCATGGCTTTGGCGTTGCCCGCCTCCGCGGCCTTCCGATACCACTCGACGGCGAGGGCCGGGTCCTTGATGACGCCTCGGCCCAACTCGAGGGACGCCGCGTAGTTGCACATTCCAGCTGAGTTGCCGAGCTTGGCGGCGCGGGCATACCACTGGGTCGCCTTTCCCTTGTCTCGCTCGACGCCGCGACCCGCGATCAAGATCAGGCCCATGTTGACCATGGCGCGCGGGTCGTCTCGAGCTGCGCACTTGCTGTACCACTCGAAGGCTTGGGCGGAGTCCCTCACGACCCCCTGGCCCCTGTCTAGCCTGTAAGCCAGCTGGAACATGGCCTCGAGTTCACCCTTCGCGGCGGCTTCACGGAAGCCCGCGACCTTGGCCGACTCGCTCACTGGCGTTGCCTTCGCGGCGGCTCGGGGGGTGGAACTCGCGGCAGGCTCCTCCCCTAGACCGGGGGAGCTCGGAGAAGCAGGGGAGGTCGGAGAGGTCGGGGGCAGGGCCTGTTTTGAAGGCGTCTCCCCGCTGACTCCCCCGTAGAGCAGCCAGGCCAGGGCAGCGAGGCAGAGCAGGGCCAGGAGCCCGCGAAGGCTGGGCTCGGGCGCTGGGTCAGGTTCAGCCGAGGGCGTGGGGCAGAGCTCTCGCAGCTCGTCCGTGAAGGCCTGGGCAGAGGCCGGGCGCTTGTCCATGTCCTTGGACATGCACCTCAGGCCTAGCTCAGCGAGTCCCTGCGGGACAGAAGCATCAAGGGCGCGCGGGTCAGGAGGAGGGCTGCGCATGACCTTGACCAACACGTTGATCGGGGACGTGCCCGTGAAGGGCTTCTCGCCAGTGAGGAGGAAGTAAAGCACTCCCCCGAGCGAATAGACGTCTGAGCGAGGGCCGACTTCGCCATAGTCGGAGGAGATCTGCTCGGGCGGCATGTAGGAGGGGGTCCCCAGGGAGGCGCCCTCGTCTGTCAAGCTGGGACGATCTTGCGTGGACCACGCCAGGCGGAGTCGGTCGCGCTTGACCAAGCCGAAGTCGACGAGGAGCACGCGGCCGGTTCGCTCCTCGATCATGACGTTGCTCGGCTTGAGGTCGCGGTGAACGATCCCCGCCTCGTGACAGAAGTGGAGCGTCTCCGCGAGGCTCTCGAGAAGCGCGAGGAGCTTGTCAACGCTGGGTCGTCCGAGGACTTCTCGCCACTCAGCGAGGTTGGAGCCCTTCACGATCTCCATCGCGAGGTAGGGCCGACCGTCTGGCAGTTCGCCGAGGTCCTCGACGCGGAGGAGGCTCGGGTGCCGCAGCCGAGCCAGGGTCTTGGCCTCTTGAACGAAGCGGTGGCGCGCCGTCTCGTCTGGGTCGGTGAGGATCTTGAGCGCGACGTGGGTCCCGAGGGAGAGGTGCTTGGCCCTAAACACCGCCCCCTGACCGCCGCGCGCGATCTCGTTCAGGACCTGATAGGGACCGACTTGCTCCACCTTCTGATTGTGCCCTAGCTCTTCCTCTCTCACCGGTGGGGGTAATCCGGTTCTGAGGCTTCGAGGGAGCTGGGGGTGGCCCCTCGCTGGGTCCCAGAGGGGCCGAAATCCGCTCGCCGTCGCGCTTTTCAGCGCCCCGGAATCCCGTAGCATTCCCGCCCCTAGGAGCCAGCATGACTCAAGCCACGACCCCTGCCCTCCGCCTCTCTCGGCGCGTCACCGAACTTCCGGCCAGCCAGACCCTGGCGCTGGCGGCGCGCGCCAAGGCGCTCAAGGCTGCGGGCAAGCCCGTGATCAGCTTCAGCGCAGGCGAGCCGGACTTCACCAGCCCGGCTTGCGTTGGTGAGGCAGCCAAGGCAGCCATCGACGCGGGCAAGACCCACTATCCGCCCGTGCCGGGAACGGCGGAGCTCAAGGAGGCGATCTTGCGCAGGGTCAAGCGCGAGACGGGTCACGCTGCGAGCGCTGAGCGAATCCTGGTCAGCACCGGCGCCAAGCAGGTCCTCTACAACCTGATCCACGCCTTGGTCGATCCGGGCGACGAGGTCCTCTACGCCGCGCCCTACTGGGTCAGCTACCCCGCCATGGTTCAGCTCGCTGGCGGCCGCGGCGTCGCGATCCAGACGCGCGCCGAGGACGACTTCCGCCTGACGCCTGCCGACGTCGAGGCCGCGCTCGGCCCCAAGACCAAGGCTCTGATCCTAAACAGCCCGAGCAACCCCACGGGCTCGATCCTGGCCCGGGAGGACCTCGAGGCCATCGTGACCCTCTGCCTCGACCGGGGCGTGGTCGTGATCTCCGACGAGATCTATGGCGGCCTGATCTACGGCGACGCCAAGCACGAGAGCGCGTTTAGCCTCAAGGATCCTCGGATCTCAGAGGGCGTCGTGCTCGTAGACGGCGTCAGCAAGGTCTACGCCATGACTGGCTGGCGGATCGGCTATGCGGTCGGGCCAGCGGCCCTGATCAAGGCCGCCGGCAAGCTCCAAGGACAATGCACGAGCGGCGCCTGCGGGATCGCCCAAGCAGCCGCCGCGGCGGCCCTAGACGAGGCCGGCGAGGACGCCGAGCGAATGCGGCAAGCCTTCGAGCGCCGCTGCGCCCTGGCGAAGTCGCTCCTGAGCATGATCCCAGGGGTCTCTGTGCCCAACGCTCAGGGCGCCTTCTACGTGTTCCCCGACTTCAGCGCCTTCTTCGGCAAGACCATTGCGGGTCAGGAGATCACGGGCAGCCTGAGTCTCTCTGAGCTCCTCCTGGACAAGGCCAACGTCGCCGCCGTTCCTGGCGTCGCCTTCGGCGCCGACAACCACCTCCGCTTCTCCTACGCCTTGAGCGAGGAGGACCTGCGGGAGGGCCTGACCCGGGTCAAGGACCTCTTGGCGAGCGACTGAGGGGCGCCCTCGCGGGCGACCCGAAAAATGCGCTCAGGGGCGATGGAATGGGCTCTGGGCCTATACTCGGGCCTGATTCCCGGAGGCCTTTGGCACCTATGACTCAACGTTTCTTGATCGTCGACGACGCGCGGATCTCCCGGCTTCGCCTGCGGGCTGCGCTCGAGGCTCACGGCCCTTGCGAGGTCGAGGAGGTCCCCAACCTGGCTCTGGCCCGAGAGGCTCTGGCCGCGGGCGAGTGGACCGCGATCTTCTGCGACCTGCTCCTCCCCGACGGAGACGGATTCTCCCTCCTGGAGGGCCTCAAGGGTGACGGGCCCGCTCGCTTCGTCTACAGCTGTCGCGTCACGGAGGAGACTCGCGAACGCGCCAAGGCTCTCCAGGCGACCTTCCTCGAGAAGCCGCTCAACGACGAGGCCCTGGCGGCTGTCCTCAGGCCGCTCGTCGCGGCGTGACGAACCCGCGGACGCTGCCCTCGGCGGATCGTGCTGAGCGCCCTGCGCGCCGGCGCCTCCCGGCGTGGATCAAGACGCGTCCGCCTGGCGGCGGCGAATACGCTCGCCTCAAGACCCTCCTGCGCGAGAAGAAGCTGGCCACGGTCTGCGAGGAGGCTCGCTGCCCCAACGTCCACGAGTGCTGGGCCGACGGCACGGCGACCGTGATGCTCTTGGGCGAGATCTGCACCAGGGGATGTCGCTTCTGCGCTGTGCGGACAATGAAGACGCCGCCGGCTCCCGACCCCGAAGAGCCCGAGCACTTGGCGGAGGTCCTGAGCGAACTCTCGCTGCGTTACGTCGTGTTGACGATGGTCGACCGCGACGACCTCGAGGACGGCGGAGCTGACCACGTCGCGCGCTGCATAGAGGAGCTCGGAAGGCGCCAACCGGACCTCCTGACCGAGACCCTGGTCGGTGACTTTCAGGGGAAGCGTCACGCCATTGAGCGAATCCAGCGCGCCCGACCCTCGGTGTTCGCGCACAACATAGAGACCGTCGAGGAGCTGACTCCTAGCGTCCGGGATCCGCGCTGCGGCTACCGCCAGACCCTAGACGTGCTCCAGATCGCCAAGGACCTCGCGCCCGAGGGGCTGACCAAGAGCTCGATCATGCTCGGGCTCGGAGAGACCTCGGCTCAGCTCCTCCAGACCTTCCGTGACCTCCGCTCGGCGGGCGTCGACGTCCTGACCTTGGGTCAGTATCTGCGCCCGAGCAAGAAGCACCTCCCCGTCGAGGAGTTCGTGACCCCTGAGCGCTTCGCCGAGCTCGGCGAGCAGGCTCGGGAGGTCGGCTTCGAATACGTCGCCTCGGGACCCATGGTTCGCTCCTCCTACAAGGCGGCTGAGCTCTACCTCACGAAGCGGCTCGCGGGGCAGTAGTCCAAGCTTGGCGTGCTTGTGGTGCCCCGACGAGGGGATCACAATGCCCTGGTGAACTTCGGGCGCTTTGAGATACGAGGGCGGCTGGGCGAGGGGGCCGCGGGTTCGGTCCATCGCGCCTTCGATCCCGAATTGGGGCGCGAGGTCGCGCTCAAGCTCCTCCACAGGGTTGACGAGCTGAAGGCCAAGCGCTTCGAGCGCGAAGCCGAGGTCACGGCCAGCCTCAGCCACCCGGGGATTCTCAAGGTCCACACCTTCGGGGTTCTAGACGGCGTTCCCTACTTGGTCTGTGAGCTGGTCGAGGGCGCTCGGACCTTCGAGCAAGTGGTCGACGCGCTCTCGCCCGAGGACCTTGACGGACGGGTGGAGCTGCTCCGGCAGGCTGCGATCGCGATCGGTCACGCGCACGCACAAGGCGTGGTGCATCGCGACCTCAAGCCGAGCAACCTCCTGATCGACGGCGAGGGGCGACTCCGAGTCGCGGACTTTGGCGTCGCTACGGGACAGGATCTTGAGCGCCTGACGCTGACTGGCGTCTGGGTGGGGACCCCGCTCTACATGGCCCCCGAGCAGCTCTACTGCGAGCGGGAGCGAATCGGCCCCCACACTGACGTTTGGGCTCTGGGGGCGATGCTCTACGAGGCCTTGACCGGGGAGCTGCCCTTCGACGCCGCGACGCCAATGGAGCTCCTCACGGCGGCCCGGGGCCGCGTGCGTTCACCGCGGAGTCTGCGTTCGGAGCTCCCCCTCGCGCTCGAGCAGATCTGCCTCCGCGCGCTAGAGAGCGATGCCAGCGCTCGCTACGCGACCGGGGGGGAGTTGGCGCGCGCCCTCGAGGGCTACCTGAGTGCGGGCACAGGAGAGGCTCGGTCCCGGGGGAGGTCTTGGGCAGCGGCGATGATCCTAGCTCTGGTGGCAGCCACCGTAGCGCTGGTGGTCACGAACGAGCGCTCGAGAGCCTCTGGTGAGCGTCTCGTCGCGACGTTGCAGCCGAGCGCCACTCAGGTCGAGGGATCGCTTGCCCCGGCGCTAGACCCGGTCGACTTCAAGGCGGAGAGCGCAGCGGAGCTGGAGCGAGCCTTGGCGGTCAAAGACGAGCGACGCCAGCTGACTCTCTTGACGGCTTGGTGTCGGGCGAATCCCGAGCACCCACGGCTCCGGCGCGCGCTGCGGGCGCGGGACAAGCTGTCCTGGAAGCACCCGGTCTTCGAGGGGCAGCTCTGGGGCTGGCAGCGCGGAACGCCACAGGGAGCTCTGGTGGGGGAGTCCTTCTTGGCCTTCCAGAGTAGGACGGCGTCACACGGTGTGACCAAGTTCCGGCGCCTGAGGTTCTTGGAGACCCAGGCGTCAGCTGAGCTCTGGGAGCCCGAGCGTCTCGACCCACGTGGGATCTGTTCCATCCCGGGCGGCGGCTACGCTTTGGTCCTCGAGAAGGGTTTGCTCGTCTCGGAGCGAGGCGAGGAGCCGACCCTGGTCTCGGCGACCCTGCCTCCCGGAGACGTGGTCAGGCTGAGCGCCCAGCCAGCGAGCGCTGGCGGAACCTGGATCGCGCTCGCCACGGAGCGCGCCCAGGTCGTGCTGCGTGTGGCTAGCGGTGCAGTGGTCGCGGAGCAGGCCATCTCGGGGTGGCCGCTGCAGGCGAAGCTGAGAGGGGTCCTGTTGACCCCCGCTCGGTGCGTGATCTTGTACGGAACTCGGGTGATCAAGGGTGGCTTGGACCGCGGCCTCGCGCTCCGCTATGACGCCGAGACAGGCGAATCCCTAGTCGACCTAGGGGGGAAGGAGGAGCTGAACGCGATCCTCTCCGCTGCCTTCGACCCGGCGGATCCTCGCCGAATCATGATCGGGACCCGCTTTGGGCGGGTCTTGATCTTCGAGGAGGAGAGCCTGCTCCGGCTGGTTTCCAAGAGCGCGACCAAGCTCGGGCTAGGCGCCCGGGCGCACGCCTGCGCGGTCCGCTACGTGGGCTTTTGGCGCCAGGGCAAGATCCTGACCGTGGGGTGTGATCCAGACATCCCTGCCGTGGTGAGGATCTGGGACGCTGCGAGCGGGTTGGAGCAGGAAGCCATCAGCCTGAACTGGAGGTTCAGGACGGCTCACAGCGACGGTCGGCACTTGCTGCTCTTGGGCGTCAAGGAAGCCCGCGTCTATCAGCTCGACTGAGTCAGCGGGTCCAAGCTTGGATCGCGCAGAGGGCCTCGAGCCAAGAGGGGTCGAAGTCGTAGAGCTCGCTTAGGAGGCCGGCCCGGTCGCTAGCGGAGAGGGCGCTGGCCTTCTCGAGGCGGCGCGCGAGGTTCAAGACGCGAGGGCTCCGAGCTGGGACCGGTCCTCCCACCGCCAGGACGCGCAGGCTCTCTTGGGTCTGTGTCAGGAGCGGGGCTACGCCCTTTTGTCCCAAGGAGGCAACTTCTTGGAGGATCGCGTGCTCGAGGGCCACAGCGATCAGGGCCCGGGCTCGATTGCGGGGGGACTCCTGGAGCACGAGGGCGTGCTGAGCGGCGAAGCGGGCGGTCACGATCCGCGAGTAGGCGGCCTTGAGGTCGTCCTTGGAGCCGCGCCAGGCCTCCTGCATCAGCTTGCCCATTTCGATCTGCCCCAGGCGCTCGGGGCGCTGGGCGGGGGCGATCGGCGTCAGGGCGGTTCCTCCCAGGAGGATCGTGGCCAGGGTCGCGCGGGCCGTGGGGTAGCGGGGATCGAGGGTCGTAGCCAGCTCGACCAGAGCGCGCTGATCGGGGCCCCCGCGGAGGGCGAGTTCATGCGCGACTGCGGCAGCTGCCCGGGGCTCTATGGACTTGAGCTTCTCCAGGAGGGGGCGGAGCGGCTCTAGGGACTCCTTGCTGAGGTAGGTCGCCACGATCTGAACGCGGAGGAGCTGGGGTGTGGTCGAGGTTTCGTCGCGGAGGACGTTCGTCACGGTCCTGAGCGCGGCCTTGGCGTTGCCTTGGCCGAGGTAGGCCTCGGCTAGGGCCAGCTGGACCTGCGGGCGAGGCTGGGTGTTGGCCAAGCTCTCGAGGGCTGGGAGGGCTGCGCTGAGGTCGGGTTCGCCGCGTCGGACCGCGGCTCGGAGGGCGCCGACGCGCTGGCGCAACGTCGGTTCGGGACGTTCGAGGGGTGGGACGGCCGCTGAGAGGACGTGGTCGTCGGTGGTCTGCAGGAGGAGCAAGGGCGGGAGGTCTCCTTGACCCTCGACGACGCGAACCTGCGAGTAGCCGCCGTTGGGGGCTCGCAGCTCGCCGAGGTAGGCGCCGTCTCTGAGTCCGAGGAGGAGGAGGGTCCCGCTGGGAGCGACGATGCTGACGGCGTCGCTGGCGGGGACGGACTGGACGGCGGAGGGGGGACGAGGGCCGGGAGGTAGCGTGCGGGCCCACTGGAGTCGTCCGCTGGTCGGGACCCGGGCCTCGACGCGTCCAGAGCGATAGACGAGGAAGAGGATCGGCTCTGGGGCAGGAGTCATCGTCAGCGCGACCAGTCCCTCGGTCAGCTCAATGGTGCCGGCAGGGCTGAGGTCGGGCAGGTTGAGCAGAGTCACTTGGCGCTGCTGCTCGACGGCGACGACCTCGACTCCGTGGGCGCCGGCGAGGGAGAGGGGCGCGAAGTCGGTGCTCTTGCCCAGTTCGCGCGTCCTGGGGGACTCGCTGGCGAGCTCGTAGGAGACGACGTGGACGCGGCCCTCGCGGTCCTCGCGGCTCCCGATCACGACAGGGCTGCGGCCGTCTACGAAGATCGGAGCCGCGGAGATCGCGCTCTTGGCGGGGTCATGGTCCGAGTCACGGAACACCTCGGCCAACTTCTCGTCGAAGATCGTGAGCGGCGCGCTGAGGGCGATCAGGGGCTTCTTGAGGCGCTCCAGGCAGAGGAGTCCCCGCGGGACGGCTGCCAGTTGAACGGGGGGGAGCTTCTCCCAGCCTCCGCCGTCCTTAGGGGTGAACACAGCCAAGGTGGCGGGGGTCTTCTGATTGGACTTGGGGTCGGGACCGTAGGCGACGTAGAGCTGAGGCTGAGGTCCGGGTCGAATCGTGATCCCGAACACGCCGTTGGGGAAGCTGAGTTCGCTACCCAAGAGCTCGCGGCCGTCTTCGAGGTCGAGGAACCTGATTCGCGAGCCGCGCGCCAAGGCCAGGACCCTCCTACCCCGCAGCTTGAGCACCGCGCGTGAGGTGCCCCCCCCGCGAGCGCGCCAGCGGAGCCAGCTCCCGTCCGGCTCGAGGAGGAGGAGGGCGCGGCGATCGGGGCTGGGGGTCACGACCTCGAGGAGACCGTCGCCGTCGAGGTCGGCGGCCAAGGGGACTGCGGCCGGGTCGACGAGGCCGCTGGCGTCCGTCGTGCGAAGCTCGTCTACGAACCATCCTCGGCGAGTGACGCGATAGCTGCGACCGGTGCTCGTCCAGACTCGACTTTCTTCGATTCCAGCCTCGACCGCCACGGGCAGCCCGACTCCTTGGAGGGAGTCTTCGCGTGGCTTGCCCTCGGCGGGGATCGCGAATACGCGAGTCTTGCCTTGGACCGCGTCGTAGAGGAAGACCCAGGTGCCCTGAGGAATGCGGAGCGGCGCGGCGCGCTGGAAGCGACTCGCCTCACGGCCCAGCTTGGCTGGGGCCCCTCCAGCCGCTAGGTAGAGGAGGGCAGGTCCGCGGCGTGGAAGGGCCAGGAGATACTCGGTCTCGCCGGATTGGAGCGGGATCAGGGTCGCGCCGGTCTCTACGTTGGCGGCGGTCCTCTTCTCGCGTTCGTCTCGCAGCCCGCGGAGCGAGAACTGTCCTCGGTGGGCGGCGACAGCCCGCGCGCTTCGTGAGAGGAAGGCCGGCGGCGCGCCCCAGCGATTCGCTGGGAGCCAGGGGCGTCCGTCGTCTCGGAAGCTCAGCGGGCGCAGCTCGACCTCGCCGTCGGAGCGGGCGTAGGCCAGGCGTCCGTAGCGGGGGAGCAGGAGCGCTCGCCGCCCGTCTATGGGAAGGCGGAGGAGGACGTTTCCGCGCAGGCCCTCTCGGATCTCTACCCCTCGAGGTCCTCCCAGGACAGCGTCGAGGTCGCCGTCGGCGTCGATGTCGTAGGCGCCCAGGAGGTCCGTGGCGCCGGTGGAGATTCGATAGCGGGGTCCGGCGCCGCCTTGACCGGGGAGGAGCACCAGGGCGCGACCGGCGACGCCCTCGACCAGCGCTAAGACGTCCACAGCGCCGTCGGCGTCGATGTCTTGGAGGACGGGTTGCCCGAGGAGGAGGCCCTCTAGGGGCAGGCGAGCTGCGGCGAGGGGGGGGAGGGTTACGCGGGCTGCTGCGCTGCGATCGCCGGCCAGGACCTCGACCTCGAAGCGGCGCGGGAGGTAGCCAGGCTTGTAGCCGGTCACGAGGTGTTTGCCGCTCCCGCCGAAGGCGTGAGGAGCTAGGAAGCGCCCCTCGCCGCGGGACCAAGCTAGGACGACGTTCTCGGGATCGGCGGAGACGGTCAGCTGGGTCGGGTCTGGCACGAGCTTGGCGCCGGCCAGGGCGCGGGTCAGGCCACCGGCCGAGACGGAGACTTGTTCGCGAGGGGGGCTGTGGAAGCCGGGCGCGGTGACTTCGATGTCGTAGTCGCCGCCTGGGAGTGCTCCTTCAAAGGGGGTGGCGGCGACTCGGAAGGGCGTAGCTCCGCCGCGCTTGTAGATTCGGACTCGGGCTCCCTGGGCCTTGAAGGCTGGGATCTCCAGGACGCCTTTGGTGCTGACCAGGCTGGCAGCGACTGGGAACGAGCTCCCGTGGGCGACGTCTATGGTGTCGATTCCGCGGGCCTGGAGGAGGAACCCCTCCATCTTGAATCGAAACTCGTGATTCCCGGCGGCCAGGGTGAGTTCGATGGGCGTTTGTCCCTGGGGTTCGTTGTCGACGAGGACCACGGCTCCGGGTGGGACGCTGGTGACCTTGACCTTGCCGGGGAGCGAGAGGTAGAAGGCCGCCGCGCCGATCACGACGCCCAGGAACCCGACCATGCCTGCGACGAGCGCGGGTCGCCTCCGCGACCAGCGCGCGATCCGTTTCCCCAGCGAGGGTCGCTGGGCGACAATTTCCTCGTCGTTGAGGAAGTTGGCCAGGTCCTCGGCCATCTCCTCAGCGGTCTGGTAGCGCTCTTCCTTCCGCTTCTCGAGGGCCTTGAGGCAGATCGTCTCGAGGTCCAGTGGCACCTCGCGGTTTCGCTTCCGGGGGGAGCTGGGGTCCGCGTCGCAGATCTTCTTGGCCAGCTCCAGGAAGGTGCTGGCTTCAAAGGGTGGGGTGCTCGTGAGCATCTCGTAGAAGGTCGCGCCCAGCGCGTAGATATCGCTCCGCGCGTCAATTTGATCCAGCTGTCCACGGACTTGCTCGGGTGCCATGTAGGCGGGCGTCCCAACCGCGGCGCCGGTCCTGGTCAGGCGATCGTCCTCGTCTGGCTCAGCGAGGACTGCGAGACCGAAGTCGGTCACGCGCGCTTCGCCCGAGGCTGCCTCAACGAGGATATTGGCGGGTTTGAGGTCGCGGTGAATGACCTCTTGTTGGTGTCCATAGCCGACGGCCAGGCACACCTTCCTCATCACGTGTGCGGCCCGGCGGGGGGTCATTTCGGCCAGCGTGATCAGCTCAGCGACTGAGTGTCCGACGACCTTGTCCATGGCTATGTAGTGGTAGCCCTGATCCTGGCCGGCCTCATAGACCCGCACGACGTTGGGGTGGTCGAGCCGGGCGGCCAACCGCGCTTCACGCTTGAAGCGTTGCACTGCGCGCGGGCTGGGTGCACCGTCGGTCAAGAGGAGCTTGAGGGCCACGGGCCGGTCCAGCTCCACATTGATCGCGTCGTATACGGCGCCCATGGCTCCAGCGCCGAGGAGCTTCAGGAGTCGGTAGTTGCCGAGCTGCGTCGGTGCGCCGTGCTCAGTGTCCGAGCCCGAGTCCCTCGCTCGCTGATCGCGACCGACTTGAGTCTCACGCTGTTTCCGGCCGCCCTGCTTAGGCCGCTTAGCGGAGCGAAGCTCGTCGCGAATGTTGACGACCTCGTCGTTCGCGAGGGCGCCCATATCGACCAAAATGCTCCGCAAGGAGCGATCGGGCGTATCCCACTTCTTGCGCTCGACGGCCTGCTTGACCTGATCGGCCCGCAGCAGGCGCTTGCGCATAGCCAAGCGAACGAACGCCAGCTCGTCCCCGGAAATCATGGACGAATCATATCCCTGCCCCGGGCTCCCCGTTCCCCCGGGGGGGCTGTTTTTCCACCGCCCTCCAGATCTCCCAAACCCGCCCGGCAAGCCCCCGCCAACCGACCCAGGGTCCGCCCCAGGTGTCACCAGGGGACGAGTGGGGCAGGCTTGCTCGGCCCCGGCTGGACCCGGAATCACAGGCGCTGCCTGGCTTCAGAGCCCCGAAGGGGCTCCTGAATCCGCCCGTCTGCCCGACGGGCGTACGTGGAGGCAGCGGGGCTAGGCCCCGCTGAGGTGGTCTGCGCTGAGGGTGAGCTAGGAGGGCGCGACGCGCGCCTTGTATTTGTGCGGCATGAGCCAGGCCCCTTGGGGAAACACGGGGTCCTTGCCGGCCTGCCAGGCGTAGAAGGCCGCCCGCGTCTCCGCGCGCCAGGCCTTGAGGTCCGCCTTGTCCTCGGCGCTGGCGTTCGTCAGGGCCGGAATGAGGCCGAAGCTGGGACCGCCTCGAGCCGTGGTGGGCGCGGAGAAGGGGTCCAGGCGGAGCACGGCGTCGCGACCTGCGAAGGCGCCACCCCGCTCGTGGATCTCGTGGAGCGCGTGCTGAAGCGCGCGCTCGAAGAGGGCGCGGAAGCGGGCGAGATCGTCGAAGGCAGGCGGCACGGCCAGCGCCAGGGGAGCGGAGGCAGGGAGCGCCGAGCCCTCGAGGCCGCAGCCGAAGAGACCGTCAGCCGGAGCTCGGACCGTGCGGGTGGTGCCTGCGTCCCGGGGGAGGCTCAGGAGACCGCGCCAGCGCGCCGGATCGCGAACCTGACGCGCCTCGACCGG
>Ga0316202_10000815_pt1 | contig 28798 bp, 29 predicted proteins | sample 3monrhotite_MG_FD_204934 | JGI IMG/M metagenome (GOLD analysis project Ga0316202, IMG submission 204934) | Microbial mat bacterial communities from mineral coupon in-situ incubated in ocean water Damariscotta River, Maine, United States -... | ecosystem: Environmental > Aquatic > Marine >...
AAAAATCAGTTGGTTAAAATAAGCGACGCAGGAGCAAAACCAACTGTTTTTTTTCCTTTGGAATGACTTGTTAGCTTTTGTTGGTTAGTTAAATTTTGAGCAGTATTCTTCATTTGCTTTTTCAATGGCTTCTTTTTGATATTGATACCAGTCACTTCCAAAATCTTCCCTAGTATATAAAGGTTCTATACGCCGACGGTTTTCTCGCTCGCAGCTAATTTTATTTATGTGGTTCTGCCATGACTTTGAATTATTTAGCCTAGTTTTATAACCCATTGCTGATAATGGATTAAGTGACTTATGGGTAAACCCTGCTTCAATTAGGCTTAAGCCTTCGTCGAGATCTGTAGAAGCTAGCGAATACCCATACCCCCACAACCCGGCTAATGAGAGGCTTACTACAATTACAATATGTTTACCTGAGATATTCATTTTATTTATCCTTAATATACTTCAAATCTCGAATTTTTAACCTGATTAAAAAGCTAACAATTTAATAGTGCGCAACTTGCGCACTTTCCTGCGTTAATGTTGCTCACTTTACTATTTATGTTATTTGTAACAAATAACATAAGACTTTGCCACTTAAAGATTTTATTAAATTAATTATAAATTGTGATTGCTTGAAAACGACCCATTTGCGCATTTACATGAATAGGGGAGAAACTTGTTACAACTGTATATTAATACAGCCTCCGTAAAAGATAAATATGAAATTAGAATGTAAGTGCTTTTTTAAACGGTTAATTCATTTAAAAAAGTATCGCAAAAACACTAAAGCTAAAGTCGGCTATGCGCACAAAGTGATCTTAATTTATTAGTGGCAAACCTAATATTATTCAGTTGTCACTGTAAATGTCTTTAGGTGGCCGTGTTGGATGATAATGACTGGCAGTTCTGATGTAATTGGGTGGCACAACTGATGTAATTATCCAGCAGCACATTACATTACGAATTAACCTATAATATACCTATTAAAAAAAAGGAAAAAGAATGAAAAACTGTAACATTATTAAATTCTTTAATATCAGTGCATTACGTATTGTTACACGGATCAGGTCTAGTTAAATTATGCCCAATTTAATGATAGTTTTTACTTTAATGATGCTTCCTAGTATTTTTATGCTAGTAAGTTCTATCGTAGTGAGTTTTTTAGAATCTAAAAAAGTAACTACGGCAAGGTAATGTTGCTGCATTATTTAGCGTTTATTAGTACATAATGGAAGAAACGAATACCCTATATAACCATTCACTTATCTACAATCCTATTTTAATTTATTGATTTTACTAAATTAACGATAATATAAATGCTGTATTATTTTTTTGTTGGAATATATCACTAGTCATCAATATCCCGTAATTGCATCTGTTGGTGGGATGTTAATCATAAAATGTCCTATTTGAATTATTCATTATCGCACAATTCCTTTATTTTTGAGAAAAGATAGTTGTATATACAAGTAAAGTGTGAGAAATTGTATATACAAGTTTAAGGGGGCGTGATGAATAAACCAAAATTCACCGTGATAAAACAACATCTTTGTCAACAAATAGAATCTGGGAAGTGGCCTCAGCACAGTAAAGTTCCGTCTGAAAATGAATTGGCAACGCAATTTAATGTTAGCCGTATGACCGCACGCCGTGCATTACAAGAACTCACAGAGCAAGGAACATTAGTACGTTCTCAGGGGGCAGGTACCTTTGTCGCTAGTTTTAAATCGCAATCATCCGTATTAGAAATTAGAAATATTGCCGATGAAATTCAAAATCGCAATCACCAACATAGTGCTAAGCAATTAATCGTTAAAACAGTTAAAGCGAATGACGAAGTGGCGATTCAGCTTAATATTACACCTAATACTGAAGTGTACTATTCTGAAGTTTTACATTATGAAACTTTACAATCAGGTGAGCAGTTTCCTATTCAATTAGAGCAACGCTATGTTAATCCAAGCCTAGTGCCTAATTATTTAATTCAAAATTTTTCAAAAATAACTGCGCACGAATATTTATCAAGTGAGGCACCTTTAACTGAGGCAACTCATGAAATTGAAGCAATTAATGCGAATGAAAAGCTAACAGACTTGTTAAATATAAATACACAACAAGCATGTTTACAGATAAAGCGTCGAACGTGGTCAAGCCAAGGCGTGGTGAGTTTTGCCGTATTGACATCGCCTGGGGATAAATATCGTTTAGGCGGACATTTAACCTTCTAAATACTGCTTGTAACAATGAGCAAGATGCATATTAAGTGCAATAAAAATTTGGTATGAAATAAAATAGCTACTAGGCTAATTAGCAATAAGAACAATGAGGACATTTGAAATGACAACCGATAATCGATTAGATACCAGCCGTAACATTAAAGCCCCACATGGCAGTAAAATTACGGCTAAAAGCTGGTTAACCGAAGCGGCTAAACGCATGTTAATGAACAACTTAGATGCCGAGGTAGCTGAGCACCCACATTCTTTGGTGGTTTACGGGGGCATTGGTCGGGCAGCACGTAATTGGGCGTGTTATGACAAAATTATTGAAGTGTTAGATCGCCTTGAAGATGATGAAACTTTAATGGTGCAATCGGGTAAACCGGTTGGTGTTTTTAAAACCCATAGCGATGCTCCTCGCGTATTAATTGCTAACTCTAATTTGGTGCCACATTGGGCTAATTGGGAGCATTTTAATGAATTAGATAAAAAGGGCTTGATGATGTACGGTCAAATGACCGCAGGCTCTTGGATATATATTGGATCGCAGGGCATAGTACAAGGTACTTACGAAACTTTCGCTGCAATGGCAAAACAACATTTTGGTGGCAGTGCTAAAGGTAAGTGGGTACTTACTGGTGGTTTAGGTGGTATGGGTGGTGCGCAGCCATTAGCTGCAACTATGGCTGGCTTTTGTGCGTTAGTGGTTGAATGTGATGAATCACGTATCGATTTTCGTTTAAACACCCGTTATGTTGACAAAAAAGCAACAAATTTAGATGATGCATTGGCGATGATTAATGAAGCTACGGCAAAAGGTGAAGCAATTTCTGTTGGTTTATTAGGTAATGCCGCGGATGTTTTTCCTGAATTAGTGAAGCGCGGTATTACGCCAGATGTAGTAACTGATCAAACTTCAGCACATGATCCACTAAATGGTTATTTACCACAAGGCTGGACAATGGAGTATGCCGCCGAAATGCGTAAAAAAGATGAAGCTTTAGTCGTGCAAGCAGCTAAAGAATCGATGGCAGTGCAAGTACAAGCAATGCTTGATTTACAAACTGCAGGTTCGGCAACTACTGATTATGGTAACAATATTCGTCAAATGGCATTAGAAGTGGGTGTTAAAAATGCGTTCGATTTTCCTGGTTTTGTACCTGCTTATGTACGACCTTTATTTTGCGAAGGTATTGGCCCATTTCGCTGGGTAGCACTTTCTGGAGATCCTGAAGATATTTATAAAACTGACGCGAAAGTAAAAGAATTAATTCCTGATAACCCACAATTACATAATTGGTTAGATATGGCGCGTGAACGTATTGAATTTCAAGGTTTGCCAGCACGTATTTGTTGGGTAGGTTTGAAAGACAGAGCGCGTTTAGCCTTAGCGTTTAACGACATGGTTAAAAATGGCGAATTATCTGCGCCAGTGGTTATTGGCCGTGATCATTTAGATTCAGGCTCTGTCGCTTCACCAAATCGTGAAACTGAAAGTATGTTAGACGGCTCAGATGCAGTATCAGATTGGCCATTATTAAATGCCTTATTATCAACTTCTGGTGGTGCAACTTGGGTAAGTATTCATCATGGTGGGGGTGTTGGTATGGGCTTTAGTCAACATGCCGGTGTAGTTATTGTTGCCGATGGTACCGACGCTGCGCATAAACGTATTGCTCGGGTGTTATGGAATGATCCAGCAACAGGCGTTATGCGTCACGCTGATGCCGGTTACGATATTGCCATCAACTGCGCCAAAGAGCAGGGACTTGATCTACCAATGATTGAAGGCGCAAACGGAAAATAATACTGAGATACTGAAATAAATTCAGTATGACGATTAGAAAGGTACTGAAATAAATTCAGCATGACGAGTGACGCTAATATGTGCCGAACTCGTCATCCAAACAAACACCGTCATCCTGACGAAGGTCAGGATCTAGACCTTGATGTTAGAATTAATAATTGAAAGAGAAAAAAATGAATCCAATAACAGAACTTAATATAGTTTCAGGACAATTAACCCTCGCGCAATTGCGAGCGGTAAGCCGTTACGATGGTATTAAATATAGTTTAGATGAAAGTGCGTTTGACGCGATTAATCAAAGCGCAGAAGCGGTTCAACAAGTTATTCGTGAAGATAAAGTAGTTTATGGTATTAATACTGGTTTTGGTTTATTAGCCAATAAACGTATTAAAACTGAAGAACTAGAATTATTACAACGCTCTATTGTGCTTTCTCATTCGGCGGGTTTTGGTGAATACATGGAAGATGCTACGGTAAGATTGATGATGGTGTTAAAAATAAATTCACTATCTCGAGGTTTTTCAGGTATTCGCTTAACCGTCATCCAAGCAATGCTGCAATTACTCAATGCTGAAGTTTATCCGTGTGTACCGAAAAAAGGATCTGTGGGAGCATCGGGTGATTTAGCGCCATTAGCGCACATGGTATTGCCATTATTGGGTGAAGGTGAAATGTCACATAAAGACCAAATTTTACCTGCTAAAGAAGCATTAAAAATTGCCGGACTTGAGCCCATTACTTTAGCGGCTAAAGAAGGTTTAGCCTTATTAAATGGTACACAAGCATCAACAGCCTTTTCTTTAGAAGGTTTGTTCCTCGCAGAAGATTTATTTGCAAGTGGTGTTGTTATTGGTTCAATGACCGTTGAAGCAGCCATGGGTTCTCGCGCACCGTTTGATGACCGAGTACATCAAGCACGTGGCCAAAAAGGCCAAATTGATGCAGCAATGGCGTACCGTCATGTGTTAAATGACAGTTCAGCTATTGGTGAATCGCATTTCGATTGTGAAAAAGTGCAAGACCCCTATTCTCTGCGTTGTCAGCCTCAAGTTATGGGGGCGTGTTTAACGCAAATTCGTCAAGCAGCAGAAGTGCTTCATGTTGAAGCTAACGGTGTTACTGATAATCCTTTAGTGTTTGCTAACGAAGGTGATTTTATTTCTGCGGGTAACTTCCACGCAGAACCGGTGGCAATGGCTGCCGATAATTTAGCGTTAGCCATTGCAGAAATTGGTTCAATATCTGAGCGTCGTATGGCGTTATTAATTGATGCCACGTTAAGCAAATTACCACCATTTTTAGTTGAAAATGGCGGTGTTAACTCGGGTTTTATGATCGCCCAAGTAACTTCAGCAGCGCTGGCTTCTGAAAACAAAACGTTAGCGCACCCAGCTTCGGTTGATAGCTTACCTACTTCAGCAAACCAAGAAGATCATGTTTCTATGGCTTGTTTTGCAGGCCGTCGTTTAACTGATATGGCTGAAAATACTAATGGTGTGTTAGCGGTAGAATATTTAGCGGCAGCACAAGGCCTAGATTTTAGAGCACCATTAAAAGGCTCTGATAAAGTTGAGCAAGCGAAAGCTCTTTTGCGTGAGGCAGTGACTTATTATGATAAAGACCGCTATTTTGCCCCTGATATTGTAGAAGCCTCGGAGATAATTTCAGATGCTAACCTAAACTATTTAATGCCAGCGAGCTTATTACCAAGCTTTTAACATAAAGCACTGATGAAAAAACGGTTTGACTTTCTTTAAGTGAAACCGTTTTTTTATTTTAAAATGTTTTAACTGATTGATAAATATATAGTGTCATAAGATTGTCGGTAAAATGTCGTAGTAAAGTATTCGCCTTTAACCAATGAAACTATCATGCTTGTTCGTGAAATTTGCAGTGGTTTATTATTTCAATTAATTAGATAACTTTAACTACAGTAAACTTTAATTACTAACGCTAAGTTATCTAGAGTAAGAAATACTATTAGGAAAAAATCATGTCGTTAAACGCTAAAATACTTAACCCAGAAAAAGTGAAAAAACATCGTCAAGAAAATGGTTTTTCACAAGAGTTATTAGCGAAAGCCTCAGGTTTAAGTTTGCGTACTATTCAACGTATTGAAAAAGACGGTAAAGCGTCGCCCGAAACACAATTAGCATTGGCGGCTACGTTTAATATTTCACCTAAAGAGCTGTTTCAAATTTCACCAAACTTAAATGTTAATTGGCAATGGAGAAATATTATGCACAGTGCAATAGCTTTATTAGTATCGGCGATTACAGTTTATTTTGTGGTGTTAATCACTGGTGATATTAGTGTATTTATCGATACAATCAGTTTGTTATTTTTACTTTTTTTTATGTATTCAGGTACGGTAATTGCCTTTGGTGTAAATGGTTTAATGAAATCGATAACAGGTTTACGGTTTTTATTTACCAATGAAATAGAGGTTACCCAAGCGAGCCATGATTTAGCGCACATTTTAGCGAAGCAAATTTGGTTTTTATATGGAGGAGCTTTTATTGGTATATTAATTGGCGTAATTGCAATTGCAGCTCACATGACAGCCGCTGATGCATTAGGGCCTGCTTATGCGGTGAATATGTTAGTTTTACTTTATGCTGCAATTTTTGCGGAAGGTGTATTACGACCATTATCGACTAAATTAAAACATAATTAATTGTTATAAAACATCGATAATAGTAAATATTTTGCTATTATTATGAACGTTTTTTATTTAATTTATGTGAATTATGTGAGCAAATTAGGTAGACTCAAAGTATAAAAACAAGAATAAAACCTTAAGTCTAATATTTTGTCGATAAAACACTATTTTTCAAATAAAGTATTTCCGTTGATGTCGTTTCAGTTAAGCAGTTTTGCGCTGCCTTGGTTAACGACAATTTGGTTTACTTACAAACTAGGCTTGAGCGAAGCCGGTGAATTTAGCTTCGCTTTAGCTATTATCTCTCCGCTAACCATGTTGTTAGCCTCCCCGTCGCGTAATTTTATTTTAACCGAATATACTTGTTTACCTTTTACTTTGCGCTGCCGTTTATTGTTAATGATGCTTGGACTTGTTGCTGTGGTCGCTGTTAGTGGTTACTTTGGTGCAATAATACTTTTTACTAGCTTGTTCTTATTTAAAATAACAGAATTAATGTTCGATATTCCTATTAGTATTGCGGTGCATAAAAACCAACTTAAAACTTTATGGTTATTAAGTTTAAGTAAATGGCTGGTGATTGTATTTTTGATCTTTTTGTCAATATTTATTGATGATATCGCATTGCTTTTTGTTATTTGCGCGACGTGTTTTTTATTTTTAGTTTGGTTAAAAACACCAGTAAAAAATAGAGAGGGTAATTTTAATGAATTACTTCACCTTATTAAAAACTCAATGCCGCTTGGTATTACCGCCCTTATTTTTTCATTGCAATTTAATATACCTCGTTACGTTATCGGTGGTGCCGCGGAAAAAGAATTGCTAGCTATATACTCTATAAGTTCATTTCTTATTATGGGTTCAGTAGTGTTAATCAACGTTTTTATTCAAGCTAAGTTACCCATAATTAAACAGATAATTGAGCAGCGAAGAGATAAATTTAAAGACGAAATTTTTAAATTAATCGCAATTGCTGTTGCTATTTACTTATTTATCCAGTTAGCTCACCTCCCCGTTATTGCGAATGTTTTTTGGGCGGCACATAACAATGTTCAACAGGTAAACGGTACTTATATAAAGCTTTATCAGCAAATATTATGGTTGGCGTGGGGCCCAATCGCCTTTTCATTAGTTAATTATTTTTTAATGCTTAGTGGTCAACATAAAACCTTACTTTTATTAACAAGCGTAAACGTGATTTTTACGTATATTGCCTGTGCTTTAGCACTAGAATATGCGGGCGTATCCTTATTGTTATGGGCATATAATTTAGGCTGTGTCATTCAATGTGTCGGTACGTTAGTTTTGTTTAAATTTAGCGAAAAGCCATGATTAGTGAACATTTTTTTTTATATGCTTCCATCGTTGTGTTAATGATCCGTGGCGCTTGGGAGTTTAGATTATTCTCTGGGCGTATTAGTCCGTTAGTTATTTATACCTTTTGTTATTTTTATTTTTGTTTCGGACCTTATATTGCCTATATGTTAGAGATCCCTATCTATAGTGGAATAAAGACGGATGAATTATTCCAGGCATCGTTAGTGTTTTTTTTGGGTATTTTGGCTTTAAGTGCTACGCCTTCTAATTTTTTAAGTTCTATAAATACTAAATTTGATATTGTTATTAAATCACCCAAATTAATTCAACAAACTACTATGTTGTTAATGGCTATTCCGGTTGTTTTAGTTTTTAGTGTCGCTTTCTTGCGTATTGGTTTTGCTCCGCTAGATAAAGTACAACGCATTCAATTAATCGGTATTGGCCATTATGTTATTTTAACGTTATGGCCATTATTTTTATTTTGTTATCTTACGGTCTCACCTTATAAAACAATGATCGCTAAAACGAAACATAAATTTACCCTCGTAGTATTAATGTATTTTTCTTATTGTTTTTATATGGGAGAACGAGATTTTGCCTTAATCGCCGTTCCTTTATATTTTTGGTTTTATAAAGATAAAAATATAGCCATGTGGAAGCTGTTTATATTAGTTATGGTTGGTGGTTTAGCATTTACTTTAATGTCGGCTGGGCGTTCTACTGAGTTTGGCGATAGTGGATTAGGCTCTTTTTTAAACCAAGGAAGTAACTTAATGGTAACTTCAAATATTATTTCTTGGCTTGAGAATGGCTTAGGTAAATGGTGGGGTCTAAGTTATCTTTCAAGTTTTTTTAATATGTTAACGTTAGGGGCATTAAAATTTTCAATGCCTCTATCTATTTGGTTTAGCAGTAATTATTCTTCAGCTGCCAATGATGGCGCTTATGGTTTTTCATTAGAAGGAGAAGTACTACTTAACTTTGGTGTGCCGGGTGTTCCGTTTGTTTTTGCTTTGATCGCAATTTTTATTTCAGCGGCATTTAAGGGGTACTTAAAAGGTAAACCGTTTGGCACCTTAATGACCTATTTTATTTTATTTTATTTTATTTATGCAATTCGTGGTGAGTCTTTAATCATCTTTAAGTCATTCATATACTGTTGCATTATATTTTTTGTTCTATTGTTCACCTCACAAAGAGGACGGCTCTATTTTGAAAAAACACAAGCAGGTTGAAGTTATTATCGAACAACGTTTTTATTGTTGTGATAAAGGTTGTTTTTGGACAGAAAATTCGTTTCCTTATAGCTTTTGGCTGCGGTATTTAACGGCATTCTCGAACGTTAACATTATCGCTCGTGTACAACATGTTACAGCGCCTCAAGAAAACTGGCAGCGCGTTGATGGTGAAAACGTGAGCTTTTCTCCTTTACCTTTTTATGTTGGCCTAGGCGGTTTTATTCGTACTTTACCTGTTCTAGTAGTAAGTTTATTGAAACAACGTAATAAAGCGAATAATGTTATTTTTAGAATACCTGGTGTACTTTCATTTTTATATCAATTGTTTGCGATGCAAAGAGGTCAGAAGTATGCGGCAGAAGTGGTTGGCGATCCGGCCGATACTTTTTCGAGTAATGCCAGTAAAAACTTTCTCCGTCCTTTAATTCGTAGTGCATTTATCCAAATGTTACGAAAACAATGTCAAAATGCTTGTTCTATAGCTTACGTTACTGAAACAAGTTTGCAGAAACGTTACCCACCGGCGAAAGAGGCATTTCATACTCATTATTCATCTATTCAGTTAGAGAAGCATGATTATAAACAGCGTGAAAACTATAATATTTCACAAGAAAATGAGGTTAAGGCACTAAAAATACTTTGTATTGGTAACCTTGCTCAACCCTATAAAGGTTGTGATTTCATGCTAGTTACGTTGGCAGAGATGAAGAAAAAGAATTATCAATTTCAATTAAACTGGGTTGGCGGCGGCGGCTTACTAGATGAAATGAAAACGCTCTCTAAATCGCTTGGCATTGAGAAAGAGGTTAATTTTATCGGTAATTTAAGTGAACGAGAGCAAATTTCCGCGCAATTAGATAATACTGATGTTTTTGTACTTTGTTCGCGTCAAGAAGGGTTGCCACGTGTTGTTATTGAAGCAATGGCACGTTCATTGGTGTGCATTGCCACCAATGTGGGTGGTGTACCTGAGTTGCTGGCAAGTAAGCAAATTATTGAACGAGATAATGTTGAGCAATTAATGCAGAAACTAACCGAACTTTATAAAATGGATAAAGAGGAATTGTTAGTAATATCGCAGAAAAACTATACCAAAGCATTAGAATACGAAAATAGTGTATTGGCAGAACGACGTAAACAAATGTATCAAGCATTGTTAGATAATTAGCTATGTTAAAAGGCGCAAAACAATAAATTATGAAAGTTCTACATTTACTTAAAACCTCTGTTGGAGCGAGTTGGGCGTTAAGACAAACGACCGAACTTGTTAAGCTTGGCGTTGAAGTTCATTTGGTGTTACCCCCTGGCCCTATGGTTGAAAAATATCAACAAGCAGGCGTTACAGTGCATTTGTTTGATCCATCATTAAGTCTAGGTAAACCTTGGCTTAATATTGTTCGTGTAAAACGCTTACGCGCCCTAGTTAAACAGCTCAAACCAGATCTAGTACATAGTCATTTTGTCGCGACAACATTACTAATGCGCATTGCTTTGTTTAAACTTGATGTGATAAAAATATTTCATGTGCCAGGGCCATTACATCTAGAGCATACCTTTTTTCGCCAGCTCGATTTGTTCAGTGCGAGTAAACATGATTATTGGCTTGCATCATGTTTATGGACACAACAAAAATATCAACAATGTGGTATTCGTGCTGACCGTGTTGGTTTGGCTTACTATGGCGTGAATGAAAGTGATTTTACTTTTAACGACCAAAAATCGACAGAGCTCAAGCAATTGTTAAATATGGATAAAAATGATTTTCTAATTGGCATGGTTGCTTATTTTTATGCACCGAAGCGTTATTTAGGTCAAAAACGCGGATTAAAAGGCCATGAAGATTTAATTGATGCGTTAGTAATTGTTCGCAAAAAATATCCTAACATTAAGTGTGTGCTTGTTGGTGGTGCATGGGGTGATACCGAATATTATTTTGAAGCAGTAAAACAATATGCGGCTGAATGTCTTGGTGATAATTGTATATTTTTAGGAACACGCAAAGATGTTGCTGAGCTGTATCCACAATTTGATCTTGCTGTACACCCCTCGCATTCAGAAAATGTGGGTGGTGCGGTAGAGTCTATGTATGCGGGTGTTGCAACATTAACAAGCGATGTTGGTGGTTTTCCAGATCTTGTTGTTGATGGTGAAACTGGCTATATGGCTAAAGCGAAAGATCCGCAATCATTAGCAAGCAAAATTATTGCAGCAATAACCGATCCTAAACAACGAAATAAACAAGTAGCTGCTGCTTCAGTTAAAGTTAAACAAGTGATGAATGTACAAGATAATGCGATACAAGTTTATAATTTTTATCAAGAAATTCTAAATTTAGAAGGTAAAGGTAATATTAAGTTGTTGAAAAACAATTCAGTTAGTGGGAAGTATCATGCTTAAAAGAATCGTCGATATTACTATTTCATTTTTTGGTTTATTAGTTTTATTTGTCCCATTAATTCTTTTGGCTTTTTTGATCAGAATAAAATTAGGCTCACCAATATTATTTACGCAGCAACGTCCTGGTTTACATGGTAAATCCTTTAAAATGCTTAAATTTCGTTCAATGACTAGCGAGTGTGATGGTCATGGTGAACTATTACCTGATGAGCAACGTTTACCAGTCTTTGGGCGTATATTGCGCTCAACTAGCTTAGATGAACTTCCTGGATTAATAAATGTGTTATTAGGAAATATGAGCTTAGTTGGTCCTAGACCATTATTAATGGAGTATTTGCCCTTATATAATAATGAGCAAAAAAAACGTCATAACCTTCGACCGGGTATAACTGGGTGGGCACAAGTAAATGGCCGAAACGCATTGTCGTGGGAAGAAAAATTTGCTTTAGATGTTTGGTATGTTGAAAATCAAAATTTTTTTTTAGACATAAAAATATTACTGCTAACAGTAGTTAAAGTTTTTAAACGAGAAGATATTAATCAGCAAGGACAAATGACTATGACAAAATTTGTGGGTAATAACGATACAAATAATAAGTTAATAAAATGAATAATAAAAAAACACTAATTATCATTGGAGCTGGTGGACATGGAAAAGTAGCAGCCGATTGTGCTGAAGAAATGGCTTGTTATCATCAAATTTGTTTTTTAGATGAAAGGGTTACAAAACTTAAGGTTTGTGGTGTTTGGAAGGTAATTGATCAACCTCAAAAATTTTTAAACTATAGTCAAGAAAATGTTGATTTTTTTGTTGCCATCGGAGAAAATTTAGCCAGAAATAAATGGTTAACTAAGTTAATGGATGGTAACATTAGTGTGGCAACATTGATTCACCCTAGTGCTGTTGTAAGTAAGTATGCATCGGTATCTCAAGGCAGCCTTATTTGTGCCAATACTACAATAAATCCATTTGCGAAAATAGGAGCAGGCTGTATTGTAAATACAGCGGCAAGTGTTGATCATGATTGCGACATTGAAAGTTTTGTTCATATTGCACCTGGTAGTAATATTGCGGGAGCAGTAAGCATAGGAAAATTGAGTTTTGTTGGTATTGGTTGCTGCGTTATTCAAGGGATAGCTATTGGCGAACAATGTATTATTGGTGCTGGTTCGGTTGTTGTTACTGATATTGCTGACAATACTCTTGCGGTAGGTTGTCCTGCTAAGAAAATAAAAGGAACTTAACACTCTTAATGGAATAAAAATAAAAATAAAAATAAGAGATTTTGAAATGTTAAATGGTCCTTTTTCGCCTTGGCCTGATTACGATGATGCTGAAAAAAAGGCGGTAGTTGCTGTACTTGATTCTAACAAAGTTAATTATTGGACCGGTCAAGAAGGCCGCCAATTTGAACAAGAATTTGCAGAATTTTCTCATAGTAAATATGCCATTGCTGTTGCTAATGGTTCTGTTGCTTTAGACCTTGCGTGGCAAGCACTTGAAATTCCTCAAGGTTCAGAAGTTATCGTGACTTCTCGAACATTTCTCGCTTCAGTATCTTCTATTGTGTTAGCCGGCTTAATACCTGTTTTTGCTGATGTGGATAAAGAGACACAAAATATTTCTATGGAAACTATTCGTGAGCAAATATCGAATAAAACCAAAGCAATTTTATGTGTACATTTAGCTGGTTGGCCTTGTGAAATGGACGACATGCAACAATTAGCTGACGAGTTTGAACTTTTTATTATAGAAGATTGTGCTCAGGCACATGGAGCTAAATATAAAGGGCGATCTGTAGGTAGCTTTGGTGATATTTCAGCATGGTCATTTTGCCAAGACAAAATTATGACTACTGCTGGCGAAGGCGGTATGGTTACCACCAATAATAATAAGTATTGGGAAAAAATGTGGTCATTTAAAGATCATGGTAAATCGTGGTCGGCCATATATGAAAAAGCCCACCCTCCTGGTTTTCGATGGTTACATGAGTCTTTTGGTACGAACTGGCGGATGACCGAAATACAAGCAACCATTGGTCGCTTACAATTAAAAAAAATGGTTGGGTGGCAACAAATAAGATCTACCTATTCACAGCAAATATTTTCAACAGCTCGAAAATTTTCCAGTTTACGTGTCCCTATTATCCCTGAATATATAGCGCATGCTTTTTATAAATGTTATGTATTTATTGAACCAAAAAAGTTGAAGCCTGATTGGAATAGAGACCGGATTATGGCTGAAATCAACGCGAAAAAAGTGCCATGTTTTTCAGGTTCATGCTCAGAGGTTTATCTTGAAAAAGCATTTGATAATACCAATTTTCGTCCAAGTAAACGCTTAGAAAATGCACAGGAACTTGCAGAAACAAGTTTAATGTTTTTAGTACATCCAACGCTTAACTCACAGGAGATTGATTTAACCTTAAAAGTGCTAAGTGAGGTTATGCAGGAAGCTTCATTATGATGGTTTTAAGTCGAATATTTAGTATTTCAGCAAGAGCCAAGCTACTGATTGAATTTTTTTGGGATGTTTTTGCAATTACCTTTGCTTTGATTGGCAGTTTTTGGATACGTCTTGGTATTGATAATGATCGTATAACCAGTAATGAATTTTATTTGCTCTCGGTTACTTTAGTTTTTACCTTAAGTTTATTGGTAATGTTTGGACATTATCGACATATCATTCGTTACCTTAGTGGTAAAGCGTTGATGGCTTTACTCATAAGTATTACCGCATCTTCTGCTTTTATGTTTGTAATGCAATTCCCTTTTAATGCTTTTTTACCGAACAGTGTGCCTTTTATCTACTGGACAATAGCAGTCTTGTTAATAGGTGGTCCCAGGTTTTCACTTTATTTTGTTGTGAAAAGCCAAGGCTATAAACAACGTGAAAAATGTTTGATATTTGGTGCTGCTGATACTGGTCGTATGTTAGCGCTAACCTTAAAACATAATTCTGATTTATTTCCGGTAGCTTTTATTGACGATAAGAAAAAATATCGCGGTAAAAAAGTATTAGGTTTAGAAGTTAGGTCTCGTAAAAAAATAGCAGCATTAGTAAAAAAATATGATGTTAAAAAAATGTTGCTTGCCGTGCCTAATACGTCAATAGCACGCCGTAAAGAATTAATTAAAGAGCTTGAGCCGCACGCATTAGAGTTATTAACTGTTCCAAATTTAAAGGAATTAATGTCGGGTGAGCGCAAAGTTAGTGAATTACGTGAAATTCAAATTGAAGATTTATTAGGTAGAGAATCTGTTCCGCCAATCCAAGAATTATTACTCCCTAATATTATCGGTAAGCATGTTATGGTTACTGGGGCGGGTGGATCTATAGGCAGTGAATTATGTAGGCAAATTATAAAATACTCTCCTGAAAGTATAGTCTTGTATGAAATGTCAGAGTTTAATCTTTATCAGATCGAACATGAGCTTAGATCCAATTACCCTGAAATCACTATTATTGCAGTTTTAGCAACCGTTCAAGACTCTGAGGTACTTCGAGAAACGTTTGCTAAATATACTATTCAAACGGTTTATCACGCGGCGGCATATAAACATGTGCCTATGGTTGAGTGTAATATTACTATGGGTATTCGTAATAATATTTTTGGTACGGCTAATGTCGCTTTAGCTGCTGCTGAATATAATGTTGAGAAATTTGTATTAATATCAACCGATAAAGCTGTTCGACCAACCAATGTTATGGGGGCAACTAAGCGTTTTGCCGAACTTTATGTACAAGGAATTGCACAATTAAGTGAAAAAACTGAATATTCAATAGTGCGTTTTGGTAATGTTCTTGGCTCATCTGGATCTGTTGTACCGTTATTTACTAAACAAATTGAAGCGGGTGGCCCTATTACTGTTACTCATCCTGATATTATTCGTTATTTTATGACTATACCTGAAGCAGCTCAGCTAGTTATTCAGGCAGGAACCATGGGGAAACATGGCGAAGTATTTGTTCTCGATATGGGTGAACCAGTTAAGATCGTCGACTTAGCTACAAAAATGGCGCATTTAATGGGGTACACTGTAGCAACAAAAAACAATCCCGAAGGAGATATAAAGCTCAATTTTTCAGGCTTGCGTCCGGGAGAAAAACTATACGAAGAGCTTTTAATTGATGATGCGGATACAGATACAGCGCACCCACTTATTATGGGAGCTTCTGAATTTAAATTACCTTTTAACGATATAGTTAAGTTATTAAGTCAATTAAATTATGCGTTAGTTACTCGTGACGAGAGTAAAGCCAAGCAAATACTAATTTCTGCACCGTTAGCATACTCTCCTGCCAGCCATGCTTAATTAACTTAGCTGTATTTGTTTGGCGTGATAATTGCTTTGTTATAGATGTTTTTTTGACGTTAATTTAGTGTTAGTAGGTTATTTATGATCCGAGTTGTATTGTTTGCAATCACATTGTTTTTTTTAGAAGCCCTTCATGCTACCGATACCCTTATTGATAAAGAAGCTTCACCACTAAAAATAAATTTTTTAGGGTATACGACGGATAATTTCAATCCCACATTAGATAATACTTATCATGCTAGTTTAATCAAGCTTTCTGCTCATGGTAAATTGGTTACTATTAACAATGCGTTGTCGTTGCAAGCAAATTATGCTGCAAATTATCAAGGTGCAAAGTTAGATTCAAATACGTTGACTAAAAGCAACGATTTTTATTCCACGGAATTTGGCTTATTAGCACGATTATATTTACAAAAAGAATTGTTTCTGGATGCACTAGTTAGCTATGAAAAAACAGATGAACTGCCAGGAACTGGAATTTCTAAACTTCGTAAAAATATACTATTTTCTGATGAAAAAACTCAAGTGAATGCACTACTAGGAATAACTTATGGTAGTGACATTGCAAGCCGTAGTATGTCGTTAACATACAGCCAGATAGATTCAGAATACGCAGATATTAATAGCTATTCATCGTTATTTTCTTTTACGCAGAAAACTTTAACTAGCAATATTAAATTTAAATTATCGAGTGCTACACATTTTATTCTTTTTATCGAGCATCAACAGGATGATTATGATGCTTTAAGCCGAGACGATAGTACTATGCAACGTATTATGGTTGGAATGGATTGGCAAGCTAGTGGAAGTTCAACTATTAAAGCGCTTATTGGAAAATATCAGCGAAATCCTAATATAGCCGATAAAACATCAGGGTTAACTTGGCAACTTAGTTATCAATATAGTCCTAGAGATGACTTTAAAATTCAACTATCGTCAACACAGTCTTCTATTGCTGGAGAGAGTGAGCTATCAACCAATTCGGTACAACAGCAATGGCTGGTCCAGGCCGATTATTTATATAATAGTCAATGGCACTATGGCTTAAATGCCGTTACTGGGCAAACGAATTATAAAGAATCACAGGGTAAACGTACTTTTGATGAAGCTTTAATTAAGTTATTTACTAGCTATCAATTTCGAAAATATAGCAGAGTAGAATTTTATCTTGGTGATCGCAGTGTAAAAGAAAGTAACAATATTATTGATTATCAGCAAAATGAGGTCGGCTTAAGTTGGTATTACAAACTTTAACTAAATTACTATTTTTACTCGGACTGATTACAACTTTATTTGCATTTGCCAGTGAAGAAAAATTTGTTATTGGTGCAGGGGATAGTATTTCAATAGTGGTTTATAACGAACCAGATTTAACTGTGCATACTAAAGTGGGGCAATCAGGCAGAGTTAGGATTCCATTAATTGGGGATATTAACGTTATCAATAAAACCAGTAAACAGTTAAGTGACGAATTGGAAACAGCGTTTAAAGATGGGTATTTAGTGCATCCGAGTGTGTCGGTTATTATTGACTCATATCGACCTTTTTTTATTAAAGGGGCCGTAAAATCAGCCGGTGCTTATGATTTTGTTTTTGATTTGACGGTAGACCAAGCGGTAGCTATAGCAGGTGGTTTAAAAGATCGAGCATCTAAAGATAAATGGTACATATTAAGAGGAATACAAAGAGAGAAAATAAAAGTAAAAAAAAGCACTAAAGTAATACCCGGCGATATAATTACCATTGAAGAAAGTGTGTTTTAGCCATGAGTAATGTAGATGAATTTAATCAATTATCAGACACCTCTTTTGATTTAGGCGATCTATTTAGTTTTATATGGCAATACAAGTTTAGAATTGTATTACTGACTACATTTTTGATTATTTCAGCAGGTTTTTTTGTGCTGCAATTACCTAAAGTTTATATTGCTTCTAGTACCTTACTGCTAAGCGAAAATTCATCTAATACACAAATGCCAAGTTTGGCAGGGCTTACCGTTACTGGCAAAGATAGTGAAATGGATACTTATATTGAGTTTATCCGTTCTCGCCAATTCATTACTATTATTATTACTGATCTTGCATTACAAGACGAAAAAGAATTTAATCCAGAAGACCCTAATGATACTGATTTCATGGGTTATGCTATTGATAAATTTAGTTCAAATCTTACTTTAAATAAGGTGCGAAATACTGACATGTTGCGATTGAACTTTGCATCGTACAGCGCAAAATTAGCAACAAAAATTGTTAATAGTATAGGACCTGCCTTTTTTCGCTTTCACACCAATTTACAACAACAAAAGGTACGGGATAGTTCAATTCGTCTTAACTCCCAATTAGAGGAAATAACGAACCGATTAACTACTGCCGAGAAAAAACTTCAGTCTTATCAAGATCAATATGGCATTGTCGATGTGCGTATTCAGATTGAAATGGCAAAAAATGAAATAACATCATTAATTAAAGAGCAACTAGCTAATGATAAATTAATATCAGAAGAAACGGCATCTATAGCGCAAATTGGCAAGGTAAGTACAAACGAAAAGATGCTATTACAAATTCCTTGGATGATGAAAAATAGCTTATTAAGAAATCTACAAAATCAAATTTTACTGCAAAGCAAAGTTTTATCTGAGGTTTCTAAGCGTTATAAAAGTAAACATCATCGCTATATTGCAGCAAAGTCGACGTTGATTACTTTAAAAAAAGACTTATCTGAGCTAATAACACAATTAGTTGATAGCCTAAAAGAAAGCATTAAACGCCATCAAGTTCGCCGAAAAGAATTGAAGCTGAAAATAACAATAATAAAAGATAATTTAAATGAGTTGGGTAAACAAGAATACCAATTAACTAAATTAACTCGTGATCTTGAAACCATGCAAAAAGTTTCAGAACTATTTACTAATCGCTTAAGAGAAACCGATATGCTACAGGGTATTGGTATGTCAAAAGAATTTGCTATTGTTGATTTTGCCGCAGAGCCTAAATTTCCGTCTAAACCGAAAGTCACTTTAATTATGCTAATGGTTAGTATTGTTTCAGCACTTTTCAGTATTGTTTTCTGGTTAATACTGCATTTTAGAAATGATAAAGAAACGACTTACCGACAAACATTACGTCAAATGAATATCCCCGTATTGATATCCTTACCTCGAGTTAAGCGAACATTCATGAGCCGTTCAACATTACCATTACGCTCAGCTAAAGGGGAAACAAGTTATAAATTTTCAGAAGCAATAAGATCTTTAAGAACTTCTATTTTAATCGGGCAAAATCAACATAAAAATAAAATTGTTGCGATTACTTCAACATACCCAGCAGAAGGAAAGGCTACTTTAGTGATCAATTTAGCTGAATCTTGCAGCAATATGGAAAAAGTATTATTAGCCGATATTGATTTAAGTCGACCATCAATTGCTAAAGCGTTCCAGCTTAGTAAAAATCAACCAGGTATTACCGATTACTTTACTAAAGATATAAAGTTCGGTGAATGTTTACACCATGAAAACATCAACCGTTTAACCGTTTTACCGAGTGGACATATTCCTAAAGATCCGTTGGCGATGATATCAACCCAACGTTTTGTTGATTTTATTGAAAAATTACGATTGAGGTTTGACCGCCTTATTTTTGAAGCACCGCCGATCAAAACGATAAGTGATGCGTTGATACTTTCTCGGCTTGTTGATGGTGTTATAGTCGTTTGCGATATGGAAATTACAGAAGTTAATATATTGGTTAAAACAATTCAACGTTTAAAAGAAGCTGATATTACAGTGCTTGGTGTTGTTTTTAATCGAGCAAGATAATAATTATACAAATATGCTTGACATATTATGTCATTAAACCTAAATTAGTTAACACTTCATTAATGTTTTCATCAAACATATCTATATAAGGGGACAACTAATGAATTATATATTGATGGTTGAAACATGGATCGTTGTTGCTGTGGTTTTATCTTTAGCTGAAATTGTTATTCCTGGTGGTATTTTAGTGAATTTAGGCATTGCGTCGTTAATTGTCGCACTAGGAATTAAATTTGCTATTTTAGACACGTGGGTAGTGGTGCTAACGGTTTGGTTTATTGTCGCAACTTTTCTATTGTTTTTTCTCAATTTCTTTACTAATAAATTTTTTGGCGGTGGCCAATCTATTGATAATACTGATGAAGAGTTAGATCTATTTGGTAAAGATGTTTTAGTTATTGATAACATTGGACCAGGAGCGCAAAAAGGTCGAGTAGAATTTCAAGGAACAACATGGACAGCATTGGGTGATGGCAGTGAAATTTTAGCTGGTTGCCACGCTAAAATAATCTGCAAAGATAATATATCACTAGTTGTCGAAAAAAATTAATAATAAACATAAAATCCAAGGAGTTAAAATTTATGTTAGCTATATTTACTTTTGTACTTTTAGCCTGTCTATTTTTATTGGTTAAGCTGATTTTAGTGGTGGAAATGCGTGAGGTTTGTGTTATCGAACGCTTGGGTAAGTTTCGTGATGTTATGCAACCAGGTATTCATTTCTTAATCCCTTTCTTTGATCGTGTTGCTTACCGCCACGAAACTCGAGAGCAAGTGCTAGATATACCATCACAAAGTTGTATTTCACGCGATAATATTCAAATTGATGTTGATGGTTTGGTTTATATTCAAGTAATGGATGGCGCTAAAGCAAGCTACGGTATTGAAGATTATCGCCGTGCTAGTATTAATTTAGCACAAACAACAATGCGTAGTGAAATTGGTAAATTGAAGCTCGGACAAACCTTTTCTGAACGTGACCAACTTAACGAAACAATTGTTAGAGAAATTGATAAAGCGTCTGATCCATGGGGCATAAAGGTGTTGCGCTATGAAGTACGTAATATTACCCCGTCATTTAATGTTATTCATACCCTTGAAAAACAGATGGAGGCAGAGCGTAAAAAACGAGCAGAAATTACGTTAGCTGAAGCTGAACGAGAATCAACAATTAACCTATCTCAAGGAGAACGCCAAGAAGCGATTAATATCTCTGAAGGGGATAAGCAACGACAAATTAATGAAGCACATGGTCGTGCAAAAGAAATAGACATTTTAGCTGATGCTACAGCTGAAGGAATTAATATGATTGCACAAGCTTCTGCAAACCCAGGAGGAGATAAAGCAATAAAAGTTCGCTTGTTAAATGAATTTATTAAGCAAACAGGAAAAATTTTAGCGACAGCCGATGTCTCAGTTTTACCAAGTGAAGTAGCAAAACTCGATGGTTTTTTTAATGGTATGGAACAAGTAACTAATACCGCTAACATTGCACAAGGAAGTAAATAATTATGTTAAATAATATTGATAAAATCGACTTGTTTGTATTGATTGTTTGGGCGGTTATTTTTTTGATTTTAGCTTATAAATTTATTCAAGCAATTTGTTTAGTACCGACTAAATCAGCCTATGTTATTGAACGTTTAGGTAATTACCGTTGTACTTTAGATGCGGGTTTTCATGCGCTCATTCCCTTTGTTGATCGAGTCGCTTATGTGCAAGATCTAAAAGAAGAAACGATAGACGTGCCACCCCAAGAATGTTTTTCTAAAGATGAGGTGAATGTTGAGGTTGATGGCGTTATTTATATTCAAGTGGTTGATCCGGTAAAAGCTAGCTACGGTATTACCAATTATCGTTTTGCTGCAATGCAGTTAGCACAAACAACTACGCGTTCGGTTATTGGCACACTTGATTTAGACCGTACTTTTGAAGAAAGAGATGTGATCAGCGCAAAAGTGGTCGATGTACTTGATAAAGCAGGTGAAACATGGGGGATTCGAGTGCACCGATACGAAATAAAAAATATCACACCGCCAGACACGGTGAAAAATGCAATGGAATTGCAAGTAAATGCCGAACGTGAAAGCCGAGCAATTTTAGCGAAAAGTTTAGGTGATAAACAAAGCCGAATTAATCGTTCTGAAGGACTTAAAGCGGAAATGGTTAATATTTCTGAAGGGGAAATGCAACGTCGCATTAATGCTGCAGAAGGTAAAGCAGAAGAAATAACTTCCATTGCCAGAGCAACGGGTGAGTCTATTGCTAAAATAGCTACCGCTATTATTCAACCGGGTGGTGAACAAGCCATAGAAATGCAACTAAAAGAGCAATATTTATTGCAAATGGAAGGATTAAGTAAAGTTAACACGAAAATTATTTTACCGGCTAATTTACTTGATTTTGAGCAATGGATAAATTCATTAGGTATGGCAAAGACTAACAATAGTTAATATTTATTTAGTGTAAGCCAAGCTAAAAGATCAGGGTAAACAAATTGATAGTTGAGTTTATCCTGAATTTTTTTAGCACAGATAATTTTTGATTCAGTTAATGCTTTTGAATCATCAAATTGTGGTTGTGTTAATTGTAAAGATTTTGCTGCTTGTTGGTAAAAGCTTTTGCGGCTAGGATGAGTGCAACTAACACCATTAAAAATGGTCGTTTTTTGTCTAGAAAAATGAGAAGTGGCAGTATTTATGTTTATTAATAAGCTCATAATAATGCCAACGGCGTCATGCTGGTGAATTATATTTACTGGTGCGTCACCATTAATTAATTGGGTTTTCCTTGCTAAAAAATTACCTGGATGGCGATCTTCACCAACTAATCCAGCAAAACGAATAATAGCACTTTCGCCTTTAAAGTTATTTAAAGCTTGCTCGGCCAAAACTAATGCTTGTACTTTCTCGTCACCTAAATTTAATATTGAATTTTCGTTAACTTTACCAGTTAAACCTCGATAAACTGCAGTGGTACTGATCAAAATCAATCGTTTAACACTTCCCTGATTAGCTGCACTAACGAGTAGTTTAATCTTATCTATATAGTTCTTTTGGCCATGCTTTAATTGAGGTGGAATGCAGATAACTAGTTGGTGCTGCTTAAAAATGTTAAATGCACTTAGCTTTGCTTTATCATCAGGCAGTGTTAATAATTCATTTTGAAGCCCTAATTGAGTTAATTTAGGCTGTTTTGTCATTGTAGTGGTGGTAACAATCACGTGATTGTTATTGCGCTGTAATTCTTTTGCTAAAGCGCTACCAAGCCACCCACAACCAATAATACCAACGTGTAGTTCTGAAGGTTTAGCTGTCATGTTTTTTAGCTTGAGATTTTTGGTGGTGTTTAATGCGCTTAACAATATCTTTAGCTATTTCGTTGGGTAACGGCACTGAAAGATTATATTGTGCTATTCTCCAACCTTTCTTTGTTTTATAAAGTAAACCACTACCACGACATAAGCCATAATTTTTGTTTTCTAATAACTCATCAAAAAAAGCACTTTTATTATCTTTACTTATAGTGATATGACGTTCTTTTGTTTTATATGTCCAACCATGACCTTTTTGAAACATAGGTTCTACATAGTGCTTAAATTCTTTTTTTGTCCAGCGCTCTGTGGCATCGGTACCTAAAAATACGGCGTCGTCAGTTAAGAGATCAAAATATTGTTCTAAATTGGCTTGTGACGCGGCTTGATGAAAGTTATTTAAAGTATTATTAATGCCATTATTGGCATAGGTTAACGTGCTAATGTTAAAGAGGAAGAGAGCGTATAATATATTTTTCATCATGATAAAAACCTCGAGTTAAACATCTGGTTGGTGTTTTGTAATCGCCACATATAAGCCTTCAAAAATAGCAGCAATGCTATCACCATTGCAAATTTCCACTTTGATATTAAAACGTGCTTTTTTTCCTAGGTGTAAATTATCTGTGTTGCCTGTCGAGTATTCTATTTGGGTTTTAGCATAAGCAAAACCTGTAATCGGCGCTAAATAACGAATTTTCCCCTCGGCAAGTACAATATCTGTTTGTGGATTTAGCCCTGCATGCTCTAGTTGCATATAAACCCAGCCCCAACCGGTTAATGTAGCTAAGGTGTATATACTGCCAGCAAACATTGTATTGTGAAGGTTTTTATTAAAAGCTTGATCGCAAGACGTTATTAAACTGTGTTGATCGTAATAGCACAGCTGAACATTCATCGCCTTACTTAATGGGATAGTGTTATGCCACGTGGTTTGTAATTGTTCGGCTAATTGTGCTTGATGAATATTTGATGGAGATAAGTTTTTTTGCATAGCGTAATGATTAATTTCATCATAAAGTTGATGGGCAAAACCAAGTTTGGTATAGCCAAGCTTTTGATAAAATTCAAGCGCCTGTTCCCTAGCATTTAAAGTTATCTCATTAATTCCTAACGTTGTGGCGTGCTGTTCTAATGTTTGAATTAATTGTTTACCAATACCTGAGTCTTGGTTGTTTTCGTTCACTGCCATGTAGCGAATTTGTGCTTTGTATTGACTTGTTTGATGAAAACGCCCTACGGCAACCGTATTATTGTTTTCATCAATAAACATTCGATGACAAGCTTGTTGTTCAAAATCATCTTGTTCACTTCCTAAGGGTTGTTGCCAAGGCTTACGCAACACTTTCCAGCGTAAATGATAATATTTTTTAAATTCTTCAAGTGATTGCGGTGCTTTACAATAAATTTTCATCTAAACTATCCGATATGAACCTTTCTAAAATAACCCAGCAGGGTCGATTACTTTATTTCAATCAAAGCGCAGACTCAATTAGTATTTATGAGAATGATCACTATATCTGGCTAATGTTTGACGATGTATTTCAAAGTTTAATGCTTAAACGTGATCCCGCAAAGCTTATATTACCTCATCAATATATTTTAATGTTGCCATTGGTGTTTTTTTGCCCTAGAAAAGTGTGTGAGTTTGGTTTAGGTGGCGGTAACATTGGACGATTTTTAAAAAACCGTACTGAAAATATGCAGCTGGCGAGTGTAGAAAAAAATGCGCAAGTGATTGACTGTTTTAAAACGTTTTTTAATCCAAACGAGAGTGATATTAATTTAATTCACAATGATGCAGAAAACGCATTATTTGATAAGAATTTAAGAAAGGCTGATTGGTATATTTACGATATTTATCAACATAATAATGAAGCAACTAATGCACAGTTGTTGAAATCTAAGTTGTTGTCTAAAGCGATTAGTGATAACACTTGGTTGTCGCTAAATTTACCTGATCCAACAGAGCCTGAGTTAAATTATTTAATTCAACAACTTCTGCCGGTATTTACTGAGCATAAAATGGTGATTTTTCGCGTACCACGATTTTTAAATATAGTTATACATTTAGTGCCGAAAAACAACTATGTTGATGGTGACCTGTTAAAAAGTGAAGAAAATTATTTACCTAAGCATATGCAAAATAGAGGTTTTAATTATTGGCAATCACTTAGCATTTCAACATAAAAGTCACTGGGCCATTATTCACTAATTTTACTTGCATATCGGCACCAAATTTACCAGTAGGGACACTAAATCCTTGTAAGCGTAATTGTTTACAAAAAAATTGATATAAGTCTAAGCTCATTTTCGGCTCGGCGGCACTAGTAAAACTTGGTCGCATTCCTCTGGTGGTATCAGCAGCTAAAGTAAATTGAGATACTACTAAAATATTCCCATTTACCTGTTTTACATTTAAATTCATTTTTCCTAGACTATCTTCAAAAATTCTATAACCTGAAACTCGTTCAGCCAAACGTTTAGCCTTGGCTTCGTTATCGTTAGGTTCAATGGCGAGTAGTACTAAAATTCCCGTTTGAATTTCGCCTATCACTTGTTTATTTACGCTAACACTCGCCTCAGAAACACGCTGGATTAAGGCTTTCATTTATCATTTTCCATTGTTTGTTCATTTTCTAGTTGTAAATTATATTCTTCAAGAGAAACGGTAAATATAGCGCCTAATATTACGACAAGCCATGAAATATAAACCCAAACAAATAAAATGGGAATAGTCGCTAACGCACCATAAATAGCTTGATATGAAGGTAATTGCGTAACATACAAGGCAAATGCTTTTTTCGCCAATTCAAATAAAACACCAGCAACTACAGCACCTGATAAAGCAAATTTAAAGGGGACAACTTTATTGGGAACCACCATATATAAAATTAAAAAAGCAGTAATTGAAGACAATAAAGGTAAAGCCCTTAATAACATATTACTTAAGCCAAATAATTCAATATTCCCTAGCGAAGCAAACGACATTAGATATGATGTTACGGCAATGCTACTACCGACTAAAATAGGTCCTAATGTTAATATCATCCAGTACATTGAAAAAGAGGTAATAAGGCGACGCTTTTTGGAAACCCTCCAAATTTTATTCAATGTTTTATCGATAACCGAAATGAGTAATAAAGCAAAGAGTATTAGAAAGGAAATAGCCACGGCTGACATTTTAGAGGCGTTATTAACAAAACCGCTTAAATGTTCGCGAACAATATCCCCTGCAGTTGGAACAAAATTGGCGTATACGAAAGTTTCAATGGTTTCTCTAATATTTGCAAATAGTGGAAAAGCGGTCATCACGGACAGCATCACTACAATCAGCGGCACCAATGACATTAAGGTAACATATGACAAATAACCTGAAATTACGGGTATCTGCTCTTGTTTTACGCGTGTATACAGATAATTTAAAAAGTTAACCGTTTTTGTTATTGTGGCGTGTTGAAAAAAATCGCTTATTTTGGTAATTATTTTTAACAATTCACTTTCCTTACGTTTCAGCCAGTTATAGTATGATACTTATAAATTATACTTCATAACATAGAAAATAAGGAATTATCATGTCAAGTCAAGGTTCAGGCGGTAATGTACTTGCTGCTATTTGTAGCTTTTTTATCCCCGGTTTAGGTCAATTAGTTCAAGGACGGTTGCTAACCGCCATTTTGTTTTTTATCGGTATGATTGTGTCTTGGGCTCTTACTTGGGTGCTAATTGGCTGGGCTATGGTACCGATTGTTTATTTGTGGTGCATTATTGATGCGGCTAAATATAAGAGTGGCGATTAACATGAATAATTACAGCAATAAATTAATTCGCACGATGAGCTTATTCTTTGTGTTATTGAGCTTAAGTGCATGTCAATCGGCTTATTATTCTGCGATGGAAAAAGTAGGCGTGCATAAACGCGATATAATGCTTGAACGTGTTGGTGACGCAAAAGAATCTCAGCAGCAAGCACAGCAGCAATTTAAATCAGCGTTAGATCAGCTTTCTCAGTTGATTCAATTTGATGGTGGTGATTTAGAAGCACAATACGAATTAATTAATGATCAATATGAAGCGAGTAAAAAATCGGCAGATGAGGTTTCTAAACGTATCGAGAAAATTGAAGATGTTGCACAAGCACTTTTTGATGAATGGTCAGATGAAATAACACAATATTCAAGTGAAAAATTAAAACGACAAAGTGAAGTAAAACTAAAACAAACTGAACGACGTTACCACAAGCTTATTAAAGTAATGAATAAAGCTGAAAGTAAAATGGCACCCGTTCTTGCCGCGCTTAAAGATAATAGCTTATATCTAAAGCATAACTTAAACGCACAAGCTATTGGCGCTTTGCAAGGCGAATATAATTCAATTAAAAAAGATGTAGAATCGTTAGTTAACGAAATGAATACTGCCATTGAACAATCGCAGCATTTTATTGATTTGTTACAAAACTAAAAAATCAATATATTGAATTAGGAAGTTTGGACTTGAGCTGAATATCATTAACTAAATGTAAGGCATCTAATTCTTCTGTATTACTATTTATCAAAGATAAAATTTCAGAAAATTGTTTGATGTCTTCTGGTTGTGCTTTGCCGCGTTTGAATAGATTGCTAAGTTTTCGAAGCTCTTTCATTTGTAGTGCTGTCATCTCTCAACTCCTTTTTAACAGTGTGATCTTTGTTTAGCAGATGCAAAAAAAATCACATTTCCGTCTACATTATTTAAACTTGGTTTATTTAAATAAAATGGTTATAAGGAAAATATTTATATGTACTCAGCCTAGCTTGTTATTCATGGTTTTCCAGTAAAATTAGCCTGAAACTTGTAACAAGTTGTTAAAGTTAAGCAACACAGAGGGTTGAGTTATATTGCGCTAAGAGCTGTTGATCTTTGAAATTTCATTTAGTACTTTTACTTTCTTGATTAAAAGAGCTAGGTAAAATATCAACCCCAACCATTTTGCCTAATTTAATCATTAAAGGAATGGTTATCGGCGCAAAAGGTAGTACGGCAAACACACCAATACCCAAACCTTTTACAACATCACCAAATTGTTTATTAGCTATTTTAAGCTCTTCTTTACTAGCTTGGCCTTGAGTATATTTTTTATAAATACTAAGCATTGCCTTTGTTTCATACTTTTCTTGGCTTAACGCCATTTTTAAACGTAGCATTTGTTGTTTTAAGCGCACACTAAAGCGTTTACGCTTTATGCGTATAACTCTTATTGGGGCTTTATATAGTAATAACCAAATTTTCATTCGTGTAGTTTTACATATTTTAAAATAATTTGTATGAAAAACTTCGTACTAATTCATATCCTGTACGAATGTATTTAAATGGACAGATAAGCCGCGAGATACAACTAATTCGCTAGGCTTAGCGATAAGGGAGCCACCTAAACTTTCGACAGTAACAAGTAACGATTTTGAATTTTTAATTAAATGCCACTGTTCAGTTGATAGTGGCTTTTGAATTAGCCGAGTATTTTGTTGAATAATACCTAGGCTGTGTGCCAATTTACCGTTTTTAGAAATAGCCCAAATTTCTAAATCTTGATCTATTGTAATTTTAGGCGTGTTTATCACGTTGATAATAAGTTGATGAGATTGTTCGTAACTACTAACAATCAACTGTGCCTGATGATTTTTAGTAGTTAAAACAGCCACGTAACTTAATTGTTCTTTGTTATTCTTTTGGATAAAGAT